>VTLG01007447.1_pt1 | contig 158096 bp, 185 predicted proteins | sample 4694571 | NCBI WGS metagenome assembly VTLG01 (sample SAMN12604809, study PRJNA352737) | marine metagenome | biome: ENVO:00000447; feature: ENVO:00000209|ENVO:00000569|ENVO:01000036; material: ENVO:00002151; isolation source: viral sequences binned using virsorter ... | reverse complement strand
AGAGGCATTGCTTGAATATTCGACATGAAGGTCTTCAGAGGCCATGAGCTTGGCCAAAAGGGATTTTGAATCTTTGTTCATTATCTGAGTCATTTTTTTCTCTCCTAATCTCTACTACTAATATACGGCGGAATCGGAGATAAGTCAAGCGAAATCGACACTATTTTCAATCTTTTTTTCATTTTTTCTCTAAGTCTATTAGAATCAAGGGGTTAGGGAGTCGAACCCTCATTTCCAACCAACGATTCTTTCTCAAGGGAATCAGCCCAATACTCAAATCGTTTGATTCCGGAAGGAAACCACCACGGCACCCTCTCAATCTCTATACTATAATATACAGCTATTTTGGGGTTTACACAAGCTTTAATATTAAGTTATTGTGCTGCAATGACTTACATTAGTTAAGTTCCCGTATATATAGGGATTTTATGCCCTTGCAACTGCATGGGGCACAATAGGTTACCCATATACCCCGTAGGTAATCTCTCATACGTGTAGTGGAGCTAGTTATATAGCTCGTTTTCTCTTAAGTTTTTCAGAGGTTCAAAAGTCACACAGAATCCGGCCAAAATCTCTAGACCACACACGAATCAAGGTTTAGCGAAGGCTAAATATTTTTCTAGGTATTAGGAGAGATTGATTAGGAACTAACAGCCATCCAGAAAAACACCCATAACAGAGGAAATAATACTAAACCACATAGAATACCAAAGCAGAAAGTTACTATTCCTTTCTCTTCTTTACGTGTTTTCATATATAGTGTCTTCTCTTTCTTTTCCTATGTATGCTACTTCAGTTTTTTTTAGATACCGCTAAAAGTTTCATTACGAATTGCTTCCAAGTGTTTTATGATATAGTCCTTTTGGTTTTCATTCATCTCAACTGGATAACTATCTTGCATAGTTTTCTTATCCTTTGGTATCATCGCATTTATATAACGTATCACATGGCTTATTCTTATGTCTTTATTCATTAGTATACCAACCAGTTTATGAGTAGGTATGCAAGTAAGCAAGTAATCAACGGTAACGCAATTACGCCACTTACTATCAAAATACCTGTAACATGATTACCGGACCCATTAGGATCATTTATAGTATTGTGAGTGTAACTAATTTCATCGCTCATAAGTGTAGGACCACCTTATCGCCTTGGTATTCGTAGGTAGGATGGGGATTGTCTTCAGCGTCCCATTTTGTATTTTCAATGTGGTGTAAGAGTTTGTTGAACTGACTTATTGTTAGGACTATGCTGCCGGACTTGCTTTGTCTTAGGTTCTCGTACATTTTTATTATTTCTTGTTCCAAACCAGATGACTTTCCTTCTCCGTTTGCACACATAGCCTCTCCTATATTTTAGTCATAATATAACATCGCTCTTATTTGTTTTGCTATTATCTGCTCTTTGGTTCCATAGTGTTTACTGGTAGGAACAACTATTTTATCTATCTTCTTTAATAGTTTCTTTCTTTTGTCTTCCAAGCTCTCCTTCTTCAACTACCATCTCCCAATAGCTTTTATAGTTCAGAGTATCGTTATTCTTTTGGTCACATCCAAGCATATCATTTACCTTTGGCTTCCTTTGATTCCTACATCCAAACTTGGCTGTGCATCTATCGTCTTTGTTCCTATAAGGACAACGAAACTGTGCTTGACGCATAGCGGCTTCGTTCATTGGAGCCATTATGCTTTCAAGTTTAGCTATTGACTTTTTATATCTTTCTTTTATATCCTCGTTCAAGTTACTTACCACATAAACATAGTCTTAGCATATCTGCTCGTAATCATTCTATATAGTATGACTACATCTTTCCAGTTAGTTACTGATTCTTTTTGCAACACAACCATCTCTTTTTCCTTAGCCTTAGCTAAACGAATACGGTGTCGTTCTTGTCGTAATGCAGATAGTTTATGTCCACCAGTGAACCAAACCCATACTTCAATGAACTGCCAAAACCAAATCCTACAAGTGATTAACAAAATGAAAACCTTTTATTATCAGTGAGACATCATCTTCTTTTGTAGCCTCCATTATTACTCTCCTTTTTTAGTAGGTTTGGGTGCTTCTCTAACTCTTGGATTAGTGCGTTTTTGCCATACTTCTGCTGCTCTCTCTGCGTTGTATGGTTGGGTTGGTCGGACAGGTTGGGGTGCTGTTACTGGTGCTACTTGAGTAGGTTGTGGAACTGTTCTCGTATCGACATAAATATATCGCTCGGTTTCATAGGGTTGATAAAAACGACCTGTATACCTATCCCAAGCAGTATAGCCATAATACCTATTTCTTGCCAATCGTTCTGCATAATATTCTTTCCTTGAGTTGGGTAGTGCATCATCTTTTATTGGAGTAATAATTTCGGGTTTGGGTTTGGGTGGCTTTTTATTAGGGTCAAATAACTGAGTATAAGAGCCACAACCCATCATAACTGTATAAGCATAAACACTTAAGGTCGCTAAGCATAACATTAATCTTTTGAAACTCATTGTTTTTTACCCCTTCCCATCGCTACCGCTGCTACTCTTTGTTGAGGTGTAGCCTTCTCTAGTCTTTGCTCTTCGCGGCGCTCACTTAGTTTTGCCCTCTTATATATAAAAGAAAGAAGATCATTTTGTCTCGTCAATTTACCGCTCAGCCCTGTTATCATAAACAACACAACAACATTAAGAATCGCTATAAGAGCTAAAGCAGCTAAACTAATTTCAACTAAAAAAGTAACTTCCGCAATAGCCGACATGGCAGTTCTCCTATTCAGTAGGTTGATTTTTCTTATGATACATATACGATCTTAAAAAATCAATGAGCTGTCTATCCATTGGGTCTTCAAACTCATCCTTGTGAACCGCAGCATATTCTAACGCCTCTTCAAATAGCTTATTTAAAACTCTGCGATATTTAGTCTTGCTTTCATATCGTAACAAAGTAGAGTGAAGTCGCCACCTTAATCCATATTGTTCCTTTTTTAAATCAAGAGCAAAATTAACGTAATCAAATATCATTACGAAGAAGGAATATTTACACTTATTTATCAGATTCCTTCTGGTTCCTAATAGCTCTCTTGTTCTTTTCCAACCCATTCATTCGCCTTTCTACATCTTCATAAAACCTGTCTATATAAGTATCATAAAGTGGATGTGTAACGGTTTCTTCTGTATCAAATTTTTTATACTTTATTACCCTACTATTACAAGTCATAGATGCACAACGATAATCTATCAGTAAATCAAGAGTGTATCTTCTACAAGTAGGACAGGCGTATACACCGTCACGTTTAGAAGATACACCACTAAGCGGCACTTTATCTCTACTTAATACTTCTATCTCAACCAAAGTATTATTAGAGTAAAGCTTAGGCTCATTCCATTGAGAAGGTTCTTGAGGTAGTTTATCTAAGTTTATCATAGTTCTTCTACGCCAACTATTTGCCTTACCATTACAGAAACAGTGCGTTCCTTTTTAGTTTTGCGGTCTGGTTTAACTCTAAACCCAAACCATCCAGACCAGTTAGGGTCTGCACCCTTCGCAGTAATCTCACTAATCAAATCCACAAGAAACTGCTCTTTAGGCATAGGAGATAGAATATCTACACTACCACCGGTAAAATGAATACGCAGTGGGAAGGTGTCTTTCTTCTCTTCTATCTGTTCTGGTTTTGGCATTTCTATTGGCGCACCACCAAAAGAAGCCTGCTCTCCATAAATGTCTTTACTTTCAGCCATTTTTATACCTTATCTTGATCAACCAAGTCTGCGCGTTTAATATCTGTATCATCCTCAAAGACCCATTCAAGTAATGCAAGATTATCAGCAATAAGTTCTGCGGCTTCTAATCTCTTGGTTAATACACTAATACGACCTCTCCCCTCAGGCATACCCAAAAATACACTATCCTTCTTCAATACATTAATACGTTGTGTCAACTCTCTCTTAAGTGCCTCTAAGTCTGCTCTTGTTTTCATATTTCATTCCTATCTGCTTTAGTGGTACACTCACCACATAGGAAAAGCTTTTTCCCCTTGTGATAAATGGTTTCTTCTTTTGTTACTAGGTTACACCATTCACAAAAATACTCTTCTTGTTCATATTCTTTTATCTCTTGCTTTGGTGGAGTAGATACTAAACGCAATCCACCAATACGTATTCTTGCCACTATTCTATCAACTGTTTTATGTGAGGATTATCTTTTAACTTCTTCAACCCTCTCACTACAGCCTTCTGAGCGCCCATCGTAGAAAGTCCTGTTAGCGTTCCTACTTGTGAAAACGTCATTGGTTGCTCAGACCTATCTAAACCAAACCGTAGTGTAATAGCTTTCTTTTCCAATGAAGATAGATCGCTTTCTTCAAGAGCAAAACTAACATGATCAGCAGTGTCATGGTCTTCTATGATATGCAAATCTTGAGAAGACAACGAAGATTGTAGCTCTATATTATCGCTACTACCATCTTCAGAATCATTATTATTACTAGTGTATGCGTCCAAAGATATTTCAAACTTAGGAGTGTAGCTTACAGAAAGATTGTGACCGCTGATACCCACCTCTTCTGGGTTGTCTTTTTGCGCTTTCATATAGCTATGGATTTTATTCCACGGTACATGAACTGATCTGTTTTCATATACTGCCGCTAAAACTCTTGCCTTAACCCAATGTCGCACATAGGTACTTAACTTAGCACCCTTACCTTCTTTAAACTTATCTATACCTTCGGCTAATCCCAATAGACCGGCAGCTTCTAGTTCATCTCTTTCCATCAAGTGGGTATATCTATTTATTACATCCGTAACAACCCACCAGTTTTCCTTAACCAAGTTTTCTTTTTCTTTTTTTGTCATCGCAAAACTCCCACAGCCTTAAGAGGTAGAGGCTTTCCATTCTTGTCTTCCACCAACTTACCATTTACCATACCTGCCATGTATTGCCCACCATTGCCAACATAATGACCATCATACATAACAGGAACCACTACGTCCTCTCCTACATAACGCCTTTTTTGCATACCGCCGTCATTAGTTGCTGTCTTTGCCTTACCCATTACACCTTCCTTTAGTTAATCCCACAGAGCTTGATAGTATTTTCCAAACAATGCTAAACCTTCTTCTATTACTTTCTCTCTTCTATCCTCTTCTTCCCTGTATTTCTTATACTCTTCATTCCCTTCTTGCCACATACTGCTATTGGTTTTTACATCTCTCATTCCTAACTGATGATACTCAAATGCCAGTATCATCTTATCCAGAATGTCTAACCATTCTTGATACATAGCATCGCTTTCTTCATCTCCCATCTTATCAGCATCATAGCCGTCCAACAGGGGGCAACCTGCGGGACCGCCTTCCGTAATACTATTACTTTCACCATGTCGAAACGCTTTCAAACGAGGCAAAACAAAATCGGTTATGGTATGATCCAAAGACCACAACTCTCGCTTAGAATAACCGAAACGACAACGCTGATAAAACCATTCAATGTTATTCTTAATAGTGTAATAAAGATTCTTCATTTTGCCCTTTCTTTATTTGGCAGGAGTGCAGGGACTTGAACCCCGAATAATAGTTTTGGAGACTATCGTGTTACCCATTACACTACACTCCTATTTTGGTACACCCGGTGCGGGTCGAACGCACAACCTACGGATTAGAAGTCCGTTGCTCTATCCATTGAGCTACGGGTGCAATAACCTTTTATGCGGCTTTGGTATAATACCTTAACTCATCTGACAAATAAGTTATTCTACGGCTAACTTTTCCCTTAGAGTTAATCCAATCAATTTCTTCAGTTGTAAAATCGTCAATCATTAGTGAACCAAGCCCAAATTTAATCACATATCCACCATCAGCTTTATGTGCCGGTTTCCCGTTAGCTGTGGGAACTAAGCGAGGACTATAGAGCCTATCTTTTCTTGGAGAAATATAATCTTCTCTATTGGTTATAGTGGCGCTTATGTATTCACAATCTGCTTTCATATTGTTCCGTAATACAAACCAAACCACATCACCGATCTCTACTCCGCTCGGTTTAAAAGTCATAGGCCAATAACGATAATTTTTTATCTTATTAAAATTATCCACATTTGAAACGTGTAAAATAGCCACTGGTTCAGCAACTGATTTAATCTTTTCAACATTCATAGGAAAACGCATTATATTTCTAACCTTTCAACGAGGTGTGGGTGAGTCCCAATAAGCTTCATCATCCTGTAAAGCCTTAGAATGTGCTTTTTCTTCTTCTTCATCGGTTCTCTTTCTCTCATGCTTAAACTCTAACTTCATTTGAATAGGCTCACACCACATTTGATACCACTTCACAAACTTGTCATTGAGTCTATAACAACTCGTTGATTTTTCATCACTCTGTATGCGCCAATACCCATCTTGATTTAGAGAGTTCTTTCGTTCTAACTCGGCATTTCTATCTTCCAACTCTTCAATACGGTCACTCATCCTTTCATACTCAGCCCACTCCTTAGAAGACATTTCTTCCAATCGTTTCAAGTCTGCCATCAACGTAGGAGCAACTATTGACCACCACTTCTTTTGTATCCTATACCAAGCTTGAGGTGTAAAAGGATTACGAAACATTGGAAACTCCTTCGTTAATAACAAGTTTAATACAAAACATATTTTCTATAAACTAATATAAGAAATTATTTTATCTTTGTCAAGCCCTTTATAAAATATTTCTTCATTACTCATATTATTTACTACATGAGCCACAGCGTTACGTTGCGCACTGTTCAATATCTTTACATCTTCCACATAAGTGCGAATAAGAAACACCACACTTTGTGTTTCGGGCATTCCTTTTAAGACTTGTCGCTCAACTCTCAGAAACAAACTATCCTTATCAAAATCTTTCCCAATGTTTTTACTTGGATGTTGGTTAAGAATAGGGCTACTCGTCAAGGTCCAGTTGTATCTGATGAATGGACCCTTATTCAAACAAGCATTCCATATATGTTCGTAAGCAGTTTTATCCATACCAGGCACATCCTTGTGCATCTCTGCCATGCTCATCATCATTTTTTCCTTGGGACTCCACCAAGACGGTAGGCAAACATGAGCCGATACCAATCTGTCATGTTGCATTATGCACACATCTTCTTGTATTTGCGAACAAAGTGCATCAAAGAAAGTAGTATAGATAGGTGTCGGATACTTACAACCACTACATTGTTTAGAGCAAGCACACAATGGATTTTTAATAACCTGTAAGACTTGACAATATTCATCTACATAAACTGTCTCGCCTGTCATTTCATTATCTAAAACATAGTAATCATCTTCACTAAAAAAACTTATGTAACTGTATTCTTTGGATAGCTGCTCTGCCATCCAAAAGCAAATCGTCTTCATAAGATACTTTTGGTTGCCGCTTTGTATCTCACTAAATCCCCACTTCTTACTCACACCCCTCTCTAAATAATACTCAGAAAGGTTTTCTGCTCTCGCATCGTGTTTCTCGCTCTTATAAAGAGGTAGTAGTTCATCAATAATAAAATGGTTTTCATCTCCTAACTTCTTTATGCCAGGCTTTACACTATACTCCGTAGGAATGTAGGGTAGGTTTGTCATTCGCGAGCCAACTCCAAAAGGAAATCAAGTTCACTCATTGTTAGTAATGCAGTAGCGGATTTATTTTCTCTTAGCTTTTTATATTTCTTTTCTAACTTTTGGATTAGTTCTTCATCCGACTCCTTATTTCTTCCTAGTCCAGGCCTTACTTTTGATTTATAAATCTCTTTCTTTACACCCGATACTTTTTCTTTCTTGGGTTTAGTAGCAGCTTCTTTTAAAGATTTTTCCAGTTTATCCTGTGTGGAAGTAGCCTTCTTCCTTGGACTCATGCAGTTAAGTCTCCTATCTTTACGCGTGAACGACTCTTCTTACAATAATCTACACTCAGTTCAAAACCAATATATTGTCTTCCCAAACATTTTGCAGCGAGGCAAGTTGTTCCCATCCCACTGAAGATATCCAACACCACATCATCACCATAGGTTAGCATCTCTATGAGCCTCTTGGGCAACTCCACCGGAAACATGGCGTTCAGCCCCATCTTCTTTTGCCTAGTCTCTGGTGCAAAGTTCCACATACCCAAAGAGTTTTTAATGAAATCATCCTTGTCTACCGTTATCTTATCCTTATCACCTTCTTTCTTCTTAGTGTCTTTAGCAAATACTAGAATGTATTCAAAGGGACTAGGAAACGATGGACTACTAGGAGATTGAAAACTACCCCATGAAGTTCTATTACCTATTTGATTCTTATTCCAAATAAGTGTAGTCATCAAAAGATAGCCCAACTCTTTGGTCATAAACTGAATGATATCAGAGTGAGTAGGCACTGAGCCATTCTTTCCATCACCGATGTTTATACATACTCTGCCACCCGATACCATCTTAGGCTTCACATTCTCAAACATACGTGTCAACCATTGGATATAATCGCTATGTTCTTTATTATCTTGATAAAGGTCATAGGGGCTTTTATGTTTCTTATTATAACCCAAGTCAACATTATACGGTGGGCTAGTGACCAACAAGTCAATAGAGTTATCATCTAGCTCTTGTACTAGTTGTTCAGAATCACCACAAGTAATCTCGTTAATAAACCTATCGTTCACAATAACTCCTTAATAGTTTAGGTGCCTTCTTAAACTCTGCCATACATGCGTCATACTCAATATCTCTTTTATCAACTATCTTTTCATCATACTCCATCCAGTTATGTCTCTTGTATTGAACGCCGTGTTCTGTTTGTCGAGCGTGTTGCAATTCATGTGACAACAAAGTCATTAGATAGGAATGATAAAACCTATGGGTTTGTGGCCATTCGGGAAACGTCCATTCCTTTAACTCTACCGTCTTCTTTACTGAGCTACTCTTCGCTTCAGATAAATGCTTGTAGGATAAACTTATCTTGTGAAAATGATTCTTGTTCTTTCGCGCTTCTTTTAATAGGGTTGTGTTGGGCAACCTCTTATAGTGAGTTATGTTTCTACAAGCATGAAGACCATGACAAGTCTGTAACTTGGGGTCAACATAAATGTAGATGGGTGCTTTTATGTTTCCAAAATGTTTTCGGATAGACTTCTTTAACTGTGACTCATCTATCTTCAACTCTGGATGCTGATAAAAGTTTGTCTCTATTTTCATAGCCAAATCTTAAAAATAACTTGTGGTATCAAGACGCAAATAAAGTAACTAATAATAACAAGCAACCCTATTTTCATCCACTTTTCCCATTGGTCATTAGGTTCCAACATTATGTAAACCTCTTTCTCACAATAATCATACTACTAATATAACCAATCTCTACGGGTTTGTCAAGGCTTTTTTTAATAAAATCTCAGTAGCTTTTTTTGCTGTAAAAGTGCCGTCTTCGTGCTTCTTTCTACGACCTGCGGTATAAGTCACATCAAAAGATATCTTATCACACCCTGCTATATCATCAAAGAATCCATCTCCAATATCTCTATTAGTCAACCAAACATTATCATTGTTCTTAGTCACTTCAATAAGTTTAGTAGTTTCACTATCGGGGAAGGATGTACCATAAGATGTAAAGCTACCTCTATAGGGTGGATCATAAAAGGTGAAATCACCCAGTGGAACCTCAGACCAATCCTTAGAAGATAGATTGACTTTCGTGCTATTCAACGCATGATGCCACTCTAAGACATTATCTTTATCGTATACTTTATCTTTCTGATTCATTAAGCCTGGTGGAGTTCCATATCTATTATTTGTGTTCTTGTTAAGTTGATATATGCCATTAAAACCAACCTTCATAAGAAAATATAAAGTAGCAGATTCTTCAACACTTGTCCATTTTTTATAATCAAACGCGTGTTCATGCCTTACTTCCATAAAATATTTCCAACGATCACAATGATGTCTTACTTTAGTATCCTCATCTTTGTACGTATTTTCTTTTGTGGGACCATCTAACTGTATATACTTTAGCTCATACCTATTAACAATTTTAATAAAAGAATCACACTCGTTTTGAATAGAGTTATATATTCTTATAAGGTCTTTATTTACGTCATTGATCCAGACTTCATCAAGGTCGTAGTTGTTGACCATGTAAATAAAAACAGCCCCACCACCAAAGAATGGTTCAGAATAAGTCTTTACATCTTTGGGCCAATGGGGAGCATAGTGTTTGAGCAGACGGGTCTTGCCACCTGCCCAAATGAACAATGGTTTCAATAATCCTCCTACTTCGCCAATATTTTCTTGAAATCGTTAGCGATGCCTTCAAAATCACTATGATTAAGATTGTAAAACATTTCGCCCTTAAACATAGTGTTGATTTCATCAATATAATGAGGCTTACTAAAAGTCGCCCCATCAAACATCCAAACAACATACTCATCTACAATATTTTTAATTAATCCATTAAAATATTCGGGACGATCTATTATGTTGTTGGTGTTTGTTGCGACATCTATCATACGCCGCTTTATTTCATCCATTTTATATTTGCAGGCTCGTTCATGGGCGTTACCACCCTCAGCATCACCACACTTTATTTCTACAAACACTCCATTTCCGGTAGGAATATGAAGGACAACGCCATCTGGCACTAAGCCACGATATGTATCAACCTTTCTGTTCTTCATCAAAGTATTATAGATAGGAACGTGTGTATACGTTGGACTGGTTGCTACAATAAACTCATCACCAAGATATTTCTTTAAAATATCATATCCTTTTCTCTCAGCTTTCTTTCCTGTTTCACCGGCTTTCTTCTGCCAGTTTCCACGACTCGACAATGATGATGCGCCCATCTTACTGCTCCTTGTTAGGATTTGTTTATCTCTCTAATCTCTATATATAATATACGAAGAAATCAGCAATAAGTCAAGGAAAATCGCCTCTCATAAATTCATAAATAACAACCATTTACAGACTTTTTTTATTTTTATCGTAAATTGTTGTTTTTATTGGAGATATGCCTAAGTGGTTGATATTATTTGAGTTATGACCCAAAAACGACCTTCTCAAATGGATTCTGACGGGGTTTCTCTCCCAAACCCTACCCTCAACCCTCAAAAAGAGGATATGAGATTAGGAGAGAAGTTAGATGGGTTAAGAGACACCACCCGTTTTTTGAAGTAAAATGATACCATTTGCCGATGGAAAAGGGGTATCGGCTCTTTTTTCCCATACCTTTTCATCTTGAGCGGTGTAGTCCCACTCTTCTGCGTTCAATCTCTGCCACCCATGCCAGTCATATTCATTATTATTAACATGAGTGTCAAGGTCGGGATTGGTACCAGGAGTAAAAGTAATCAAATATGATTCTGACATTTCAGCTATTCGCTGCAAAATATCAGCAGTATAATGCACTTTATTAAAAGCGTTCAAAGAAATAACATTTTTTCCTGAGAAGTCAAACTCATTCATCTCCACAAAATCTACTGCACCAGAACCTGCTGCGTATTCTTTATCCCAAGTATCCTTTGATTTTAGCATATCAATGGTCTGAGTTTCACAATACCCATACGTTCCAAGTACTGGTCCGATTTGAATGATATCGTTTCGTTGACCTTTGTTCCAAAGATTTTTATACCATTCAATACCTATTCTTAACTGAATGACATTTTCATTTTCGGTGCTCTTTACAGGATCTACAAAATATTCATGCGGCTTTATATCATGCTTGACCATTGTAACCTCTTACTTTTCTGTAATAGATGTTATTAAATTAGTGCCCTTTATTCTCAATACCTTTATTTTATTTTCCATTCTGTATGAACCAGATTGCCATGAATAATCTTCTTTTACATTTTTTATGTCTCCCTTTACTACGAAGCTAAAACCATTATACTCAAAGAATAAAGTGCCATTCCCTTCGCTCCATTGGCAACCATCGCTAACTGGAAATCTGATAGTCTTTTTGCCTACATCAGTAATAGTAACAGTGTTCTTAATAATATTTACAGTACGAGTGCTAAAAGAGTTTTTTCTAAGTCGCCACAAACTATAAAAGTCTAGCTTACTTTCAGAAAAGAAATGATTACGAGGTCTTCGCCATTTCCAAGGTTTAGCCATGACTTGCTTATAACTTGGCATTCCAGATCCTTGTATAATCCACTTGTTTCCTTTAGCCACTAATACTTCATCAGCATGAGCATGCTCATGTAAAGCAAAACCTGTCTTTCGATGATTCAATATAGTTAACCAACCATCTGTAGTTTTCTGAATGGTCATGTCTTTATAGAGAAAAGTTCCAATGAGCCAATCCCATCGTTTAGATTTCTCATACCAACTATCACCAATAGATGCTACAACTCCATCAGCAGAGCTGATAAGTTGCTGCCATAAAGTAAGCATCTCCATCTTTTGTTTTATCTTAGCCCATGTCTCACTGTCTTCGTCTTCCCCATAAAAACTTTCTAACATTGGAAAAGCTCTATCGTAAGCACTAGAACAATACAAAGAGTAATGACTACCTTCTATGAAACAACCATCACCTACCAACTTTTCAGTAATACTCAATAAAGCATCAAGGTTTTTCTGTGTGTAAGTATTAGTAAGAGCATCTAGAGCAACAGCCCCAACAAAATATGAAAAACTTTTATTACTCTTCAACGGCATTGTACTCCATGCTCGCTGATATGTGTGTCGATATGTTTCTAACTTGTCTCTAGGAATAAGATGTTTATCATTTTCGTTAAGTTGTGCTGCTATTTCTATTGCTATACGATGACACCATATAGGGTTCCAGTGTATCAAGGGTATCAATGCACCCTTAATACCATATTCGTTTATGAGATACTTAGGAGTTATTTCCTTTTTGCATAGCTGATGATAATAAGTGCCAGTCTGACCCGCTGATAAAGGTCTGAATGTCTGTGTCATTAAGGTCATAGTTTTTCCTTGTGTAGAGTATCTTAATAAATATCATTCACCTTTTAAACCCTGTACAAAAGAAAAAGGTGGCTACCTCCTGGTACTAAGTACCTATGAGGCAACCACCTTATTTCATTCTACTTTACTATACTACTCTCTGTTTAAGCTATCTTAGCCAACAGAAGCAGGTGCGCCAATAATACCTAGGTCAACAACCTGGATACGCCCGTAATATTCGGGACGAACCATCTGGTGTGCATACCTAGTCATTGCGCCCTTACGAGGTGTGAAGTCGTTAGGCTCAAAAATGGTAGGTGTGAATACCAGTGGCACATATGGTGCGTATACATAACCTGCATCCAAGAAGCCTGGGCCTTTATAGCCAACAAGAATCTTGTCTACGGGGAAGTAGGGATCTTTGTAGACGGTGAAACGGTTGGTAAGACTACCAATCTTTTCAACACCTAGTGAATACTGAACCTCTGTGGGATCGAAAGTAGCGTTGGGCTTGAAGTAAGCAATAGCTTCAATAATGGTAGCAACATCGGGTGATGTTACGAGCCAGTTAGCGCCACTACGCAAGTTACGCTTGTGGATCTCATTAGAGACAGTGATAATGGTTTCAGCTAGAGTCTGATACCAGTCTTGCTGTGTACCTGTGAAGCCCTTATTGACGGAATAACCACCGGGATCGCTAATCTCTGAAATGCTATCGCCATTAGCGCCAGCAGTTACATAACGACCAACACTACGTGACCATGCAGCCTTTACGGTTGCGCCGGATAGTAGTGAACTAAGGATTTCACGATCAACCTCAGTAGCAATAATGTCGGACAGGATTGTGGTCAACTCAACCTCTGCGTCAATAGCATGGTAAGCGTTGATGTCCTGTGCCAACTCAGGAGTCCAAGTAGCCTTCAACTTACGAGTGACGGCCTGTACTGGGACACTGGATACTGCGATGTTGATTTCGGGAATAGCTGATGTTGACTCAAAATCACCAAGTAGGTTAGAGCCATCGCCAGCGTTGCTAGCGCCAGTCATGTTAGTCATTGCGGGACCAACGAGAACTGCTGCGGTCAATGAAGCGTCATTAGCGCCCCACTTATATTCGGGACCACCGTCACCACAAACATTCATAAAGACCTGTACGTTGGCACCAGTAACAACTGTAAGAGTTGGGTCCATACGACCAAACCACTGTGTAGCGGTCAAGCTAGGAACAGCACGAAGACTACGGAAAGTCTCAGCGTCTGCTGATGCCTGGTCAGCACGAGCCTCACCAGAAGTAGCTACACGGAACTCAATAGGAACACCAATGTCGGTAGCGCCTGAAGAGGACAGTGGGAAGTTATAACCCGAAACGGTAGCACCACCCAATACCTCAGAAGTAGTTGTTACGCCTGAGTAGCTGGGAGCTGCGGTTGAAAGAATAAATGATCTACGGCTGTAACCAGCAGTAGCGAAATTATACATACCGCCTGAAGCGGACTGGGCACCAACACCATCCAACAATGAGTTGTTGTTGGGACCACCATTGTCAAGATTACCATAAACACTACCACCAGAAGTAGCACCACCATGATTTCTATCGAACTTGAAGTCGAGGAAGAAAAGGAGGCCACTGGGTAGTGACATAGGCTGAACAGCGACTAGCTCTGAAGCCAATAGCTGACCAAATACTCTGCGAACGAGGGGGAAAGCAATCTTATTATAACCCGCAACTGCTGCGGTCTGGCTTTCCTCATTCAGCATCTGATTACGGAGTTCGACAGCCTGGTTCTCAAGAAGCTGAGCGATGACCTGTGACTTGTCTTCACTTAGGTTCTTAAGTAGGCCAGTACGATCCCACTTATCCATGATACCGCCGAGTCTAGCATTCTGATTAACAGGGCTATACTCTTTGGTCATTTCCATAATTACATTAGACATATTCTACATCTCCCTAATAGAATTTACTTTAAGCCAGCAAGTTCAGCTAGTCTATCAAACTGAGCGTCACCTTCGGACTTTGTTTCTTCACTAATAACACTCTGAACATTTGGACGCTCAACACGCTGCTTGGTAACTCTGTCGTTAGCTGTGTAAGCTTCGACTACAACATTGAAAGTCCTCTTAACTTCATTAACATTCTTGCAGCTGTCGAAATGATCAACAACCTGCTCTTTCTCTTCCTTGGTCAATGTAACAGCCTTCATAACATCACTAGCTGCAGCCAAGCGAGCATTGAAAAGATTAACCTCATCAATTCTCTTCTTCAAGAAAGTGAGAGCCTTCTCGTAGCGTGCATTCTGCTTCTTCAAAGACTTATTCTCAGCAATAGCGGCCTCAAAGTCTCTCTTACTACGAGACTCGTCACCCTTATTGCCACCATACTTCTGATCCTCATCCATATCGTCATCATCTTCTTCATCATCATCTTCTTCATCATCTTTATCAACATCAATGTCAACATCAATATCTTCATCATCATCTTCTTCGTCTTCGATGATTTCGATAACTTCTTCGATGTCCATCTCTTCCAAGTCCTCTTCGCCCTCTTCATCGCCAGCATCGTCATCTACATCATATGCGTCATCAGCGATTTCCTCTTCGTCCTCATCCTCGGTATACTCATCCTCAGTTACATCCTCACCCTCTTCAAAGTCACGGCGGCTCTTGGACTCATCGCCCTTGTTACCACCATACTTCTGTCGCTCGTCAATGCTAGCCTCATCCATTGCGTCTTCTGTCTCTGCAACGGCTTCGACATCGGCATCTTCGATCTGTTCATCAATAGCCTCAGTTACAGCGGCCTTCAAGTTGGTGCTCATAGCTTCAACCAAAACACTCTTGGCGTTCTCATAAGCAGCCTCCTTCATGGCCTCTGCCTGCTGAACGGCTTCTGATACAATATCTCTTGCCATGTTAAAGTCTCCATTCAACACTTAAATTATTTACATACACGCATAAAGATATACGTGTCTATAGATAAATATGAATAAAAATATTCAAAATTAACCTAACTCTTCTCCAGAGATAGATTTTCTACGCCTTCTCTTAAGCTTTCTCTCTTCAGATGGGGAAATAAAGTACTCTCTTCTTCGCAGTTCTTTATAAAAACCATCCTTCTTTAGCTTCCTTTTTAAATCTCTTAATGCTCTTTCTAATGATGCTCCATCTTTACCATCTCGTAAGGTTACACTAACCTTTCTCTTATTATCCAACTGTCTAACTTGATTCATTGTACCCCATTTCTATTTCTTAGGAACCTTTTTCATTGTCTTACTATCCTTATCGGGACCACTAGAAGGTTTTCCATATTTATCATATTGTGCCCATGCCATAGCCCACGGATTTGTTTTCTTCCGTTTGCCTGTCTTTTTGTCTACATATGTCTTTGGTATCTTTCCTTTCGCAATATCTTTTTTGATACCTTTAGCTTGGTGACGGCGAGCAGGTGGGGAGACTTCATTAACATCGAAGTCTACATTCTTTTTCTTTAGCTCTTTGCCGAAAATAAGTTTAAACAACTTTTCTCTAATAGACCTGTGCAGCGTTAAGTCATCTTGCTCTATTCTTTTATCCTTTGATTGAGAAGAGTTATCATCGGTAGAATATCCAATACCTATCCTTCTGCCATCTTCATTATCTACGGTTACATATACGCCGGCGCCCCACTTGATAGCGGATAGCTTCATAGCAGTTGCTACTTCACTAGAGCCTAAGTTATAAATGCGCTGTAACACAATCATATTGGCTGTATTGTTTTGACCAAGCTTAGGCTCAACCCCTTCTTTCTTGGGTTCAAGCACTACGATGTCATATGTCTTTTTAGGAAGTAAGCGAAAAGGTCTACCATGATAGTTTATCCCAACCGGTCCTCTACTACCGCCCCGTGATACTTTCTTTGGTCTAGCTCTCTCTAGTTTTTTTTTACCGCCTTCTCTATGTTGCTTTTCATAATCACTATACAACGGCAAGTCTTCTTCTATGGCATTTTCAGATTTATGCGATTTCTGATGGTCACTATATAAAGGTAGTTCTTCAATCTTTATTCCACGACCTTTTTGGTGGGAAACTTTGCCACCTACTTCTGCCTTTGGAGAGAATACGATATAGGCATGAGTTCCTTTTTTCTTCAATGCCCTAACAATAGAACGTGCCTTATTAGCATTACCCTTAAATACTATTTCGCCTACACCTTTGGGGTCACCTTTTACCACACCATAAGTTCTTCCTTTAGGAAGACCTCCCTTAAGTGTATATGTTATTGCTTCATCCGTATCTCTACTACGTTGCTGCTTGGCTTGTTCAGCAGCTTTAGCATCCTTCTCACGGGCGCGCTCTTTATCATCTCGCATCTTTTCTCTCATACGATCATGCTTGCCCTTCAGGCCATCAGTAAACTCACCCTCTACTGGTGTAATCAAACTAGGCTCACCACCAAGTTCGGGTGGATCATCCCATGCGTCCTCATCTTTGTGTGTGCCTTTTTTCTCACCCTTATCTTTTTCTTCTTTAGAATGCCATACTCTATCTACAAAGTTATAGAATCCTTTTTTCTCTTCGGGTGTATCTAAGTCACTAAGAGTGCGAAGACCATACTTTTTCATTGCTGCTCTAAATGCTTTTTCATATGAGCCAGCAGCTTCAAAGACAATATCACAAGGATTAACTTTAAAAATACCTTTGGCATTAGGTATTTGTATTTGAAGAGGCTCTGTTCCAATAAGATAGGCTATTCTATCTGGTCCCGCTGCAGCTTGTAGTTGCGGTGGAGCCATATCAGTAACTAATACTTCTGGATAAACTCTACCTCTTATCCTTGCAGCAGAAAGTGCTTGGTTTTCTTTTAATGATTCTATCAAATGTTTTTTAATATCATCAAACATTAAGCAATCCCCAACTTTTCTAGCCTATCATTAAAGTTAATATTTTCTGGTGAAACTATATCGCCTCGCTGCACTTCCTTAGAATCAATCATAGGTTGCTGTAGTTGTTCTTGCATCATTAACTCTTTTTCTTCTTGTGGATCTTCAGCATTAATAACCATATCAAGAAGAGGATCGTCTGACCGGCCAGCTTTTTCAACTATCGCTCGTGCTCTTTCTCTTGACCTATTTTGTCGTTTCGCTATGGTTTCCTTAACTACTGCTGTGGAAGATTCTACAGAGGATTGTTCTACAACTTGACGAGAACCTTGGGCTTTGATTACTTCTAACATCACATCTTTCATACCTCTATTGATCTCTTCCCTAATCATTTTTCTAACTCTAGGCAAAAGAATTTTGGCCAAACTCTTAGTCACGCCACTGACAATAGATTCTGAAATGTCTGATACTTTAAATTGCGCCATACCCTTAATCCCATCCTTTATAGTTTTTATCTAAATACTTATGCACACTAGTCATGGCGCTATTTACTTTTTGCACCAAACTAATAAGTTTTTTATCTTTAGAATCTTTAGCTACATCTATTAGCTCTTGTATTCCATCACCTGCATTATAGACAGGGCTTCTGAAATCACTATTATCAATAGCTTCTTTTAGTCTCATTTTATCTTCCTTAGATATTTAACATCTGATTAATATTACTAAGTTGATTATGAATCTCACTGGCGGTCTTTACATGCGCCCAACTATCTGCGTCCTTCTTCTGTTGTTTATCCAAAGCCTTCAAAGCAGCACCAGCTTTTGTCATCAAGTCATCAATACCACTACGATGAGATGCATAAGTAGCATCGGCAGCACCTCCCATCATAGATTTTTTAATCTGAATAGCCTCAGGCATTTCTGTAAATGCAGAAACCTCTTCGCTTAGAAGGTGTTCATTCCATTCTTTCATCAAACTGGATACAGTTGTTCTATCACTCATGTTATTCCTCTTAGTAATAAAGGCTAACCATCAAACGGTCGCCTCTCATTTTGACTACCTTGCCCAAAGCTCTCTGTTGTTTCAAATAGTTCGCAAACTTTCTACCTTCTTTTGTATCACCAAAGATAAAAGCAACTCCATCTTTTATTGGCTGAACATCTTCAATGCTTTTCATCTTCAACTTATCCTTAACCATCTTATACATCTTGGCCACAAGAGCCTTACTTTTTGGGCTTGACGCTAGACTACCTACTTCTTTACTTTCCCAAGTGCCACCAGTTCTACGGTCACACTCATCAGAGTCTTTACCTTCTCCGATACCGCCGGCGGGGTCTAACCCACTTACCCAAGGACGCTTGCGAATCTTGCCCTTCTTTTCATCTTTACCTTCTTCTACTGTAATGCCTTTCTTCTTACGCCAATGCAAAACAGTAACAGCGTCATTAACTTCGTCAGCCCACTTGCCAGCTTTTCGTGCCATTGGTAGTCTCTTAACAGCATCACTTGCGTCAGCAATAATGTACTTTAAACTACTCTCAGGTAAATCCCAAAATCTTACATTCTGAATATGAGGCGCGCCTCTTGGTCTGCCCTTCTTTTCTTTGGGGTCGGCTTCCATCACATCGTCAGCAGCATCTTTTTCTGCTTCATCTTCCGGAGTGTGTGGGTCATTAGGTTTGAGAGAATCAACACCAGAAATCTCAGTAATCATTTTACCAATAGCTTTCTTTAGCATTGCATCGCGAGTATTTGAAACTCCCATAGCCTCTGCTTTCATTCTCATAGAGGCACCTTTCTCCAAACCCTTAATAGTTTCTGCAATAGCAGCATCTAAAGCTTCTTTATCAACTTCAATCTTTTCACCGTTGGGGTCTTCAATACCTGCTTCAAAGGTAGGTGCGCGCCCCACAGTAGCAAAAGGCTTGCTATCTGAAAAGAACATCTGAAGTCTTTCTTGAATCACTTTTCTTAGTTCTGATTTCTTTATTTGCATTATATAGTCTCTACCTTCATACGTTTTTTAAGTCGTTTAATAAAACGATCAATATCAATAATGTCTCTTACTTCACCTTCCATAACTTTACCAACCAACATTTGAACTATATGTCTTTTAACCTTCTTATCCTTGACCATCTCTGGATAGTCTCTATACATTACATCTATTACTTGGTCAATCAACTGCTCTTCAATGTAGGGGTCCAAGGTTTGTGATACAGGGTCGTCTAACTTATTCCCTGGTGTTGTTCTATATCCTTTTATTCCCCATGAAGATACACTAGAGTTGCCTGGCACATACTTAGAGGCATATGCTGTAGTTCTTCCCTCTAGTTCGGATAATACATTCTTTAGTTTCATAATCCTATTAACTTATATTCCCACTACTATATCTTTTTTACCAGGCTTCATCCAGCGAATGTTTTCTTTGGCTAGACCCTTAATTTGTTTTCCAGAGATTTGACCAATATCGCCGGCAGTAATAAACTGTACTATCAACCCGTGTATACCATCAAAGATATAACCGCGCTTTCCACCAACGTGTTTATGGACAGCCTTGACTTTATTCTGCTGCTTACTATCAAGCGAATCAAACTCTACTTCTTCTGCTTCGGTAATGGTTTGCTTTAGTTTCATTCTTCACACTCACATGGGTTACAGGTGCAATCTTCGCACTCACATTTAGGGTTATCACACATTATTACTTGCCCTTCTTGTGCTTATCTTCTTCAGCCTTGTATCCGATTCTAGCGGTTTTCTCTATGCTAGTAATCTTACTCTTTATAACTTTAGCTGATGCGGCAGAAATAGCCTTGGCTTTTACCAAAGCAGCAATGTTAGTATCCAACTTATTAATCAAACCACTGAAGCCATTAGCCCCAGCATATAGTTTATTAATCTGAGTTTGATTTTTACGAGGACCAACTACGCCACCCTTCGCCATCTTCTTGGGGTCTTGCTTGGCAACGCCAGCTTCGTCTAATACTTCTTGAACTAGTTCTTTTAGTTCCGACTTTCTAATCTTCATTAGTCAAGCTCCAATATTTCATTAAGGATTTCATCTAACAGAACCATTCTGTTCTGCTTAATCAAAGTTTGATAAGCTACACTTTCCTGTAAGTTCATAAAAGCATTACTTGTTGATGGGTTGCTTACCATGTCATAGCAGACAAGATTAAAATCATCCTCTACCATATCGTAACCTTCATTGGTTCTACTTGTGCTACCCAAACCTCTAGAAGAAATGCCCAACTTAATATCTCTATCTACTAGTTTGCCAAGAATCTGACCCTTGGGAGTATCCAATACTTCAATCTCTCCAACAAGATTCTCGCCATCCCAACTTGTTTCAGTAACTAGATGACTAACATTTTCCAACTGAACAATAGGACTATCGGGATGGTCAAGCTCACCCAAAGCTCTGCGCTCTGTAATAAGTTCTTGATACTTCTTATCTTCTCTTTCAAGAATAGGTCTAGGATAAATGCGATTATTAGCATTAGGTTTACCAGCGGCTTGAATAATGCCCTTCATAGTTACAATACCATCACTAGACTTGGATGGTTTTACATCTTCATATTCAAACAATAGAAATGAATGAAGTAAATCTGGATTGTTATTTCTAATTTCAGACATTACTCGCCCCCTTGTTGCTGCTTCTCATGGTTGATGCCATCAATCTTTTCCAACAAACTTTCCAAATCGTCAATCATTCTACGAATATGATTCAGTTCTGCTGTTGCTCTCTTGGCATTAAGTTCAGCGGCACCAGTGGCAATGTCCATCTTCAAGGCATCCAGAATAAACATTCTTGCATAACCCAAACTTACATTTAGGTTTTTAGAAATGCCCTCAAACAAACGAATGATATATTGCATACGTTCATCACCGGGTTGCTCTAACAACACATTCAGAATGGTTTCTTTGATGAGGTTGTCTGCTGCTTCGGTGACATTCTTTTTGCTCTTATATGTTTTGTCTTTGGATTTACCTTGCCGTTTCATAAATTTCTTCTTTTTCTTTTGCCATTGGTTAACTTCTTTTTCAGTAGGATTCCCTACTGCCGGAATAATACCATCATACCCTGCTATACCACCTGTTGTGGATACTTCTTTCTTAACCTTTTTCATTCTATTACAGCCCCAACAAATCTTTTACAGTTGTTGTATCTACATCGGAATCATTTCTAATCTTATTATTTTTAGCAGTCCACTCATCAATATTAGCCTGGCCAAAATAATGACCAGTTTGTCCACGACCAGACCCAGAGTTCCATTGAGTTCCTGTCATATATTCGTACATTCTAAAACCCATTGTGGTGCCTGCCAAAAATGCTTTTGCATGCTCCTCGGGTCTAGTTATCATATCCCAACATTCCATAATAGTCTTTGCCATTAGCTCATCCCATCACGATATTGTTGCAAACTAATAGTAGCGATATCTTCACCACCATTAGTTAATGGTTTGCCTGTAAAGGTTCCCCATGCACCTTCGGGGTTAGATGAACCAAGTCTATAGTTACCTCTAGTATAAGCTCCCATTACTGCATCTTGTCCCTTTACTGCCGCTACTGCCGCAATTACAGTACCATCCCGAAACTTCTTTGCTGCCACCGCGGCCACCGGTGCTATTGCTTCTTGTGCTATATGACGTATCGTTACATTCTTCTCCACCGCCCCTCTATATTTACTCGCTACCATACTAGCCTCCACTGCTTTCCCATGTGTGCTAGTGTCAAGAACGCCAAAATCTGTAGTAAGATGATTAATACTAGAATCATCAACACCCTTCTGTTCACAAAACTGATCCCACAAAACTGCTAAAGCTTTTGAAGAGCGACCAGTAGGTAAAGGAGAGTTAGAAGTATAACGATTATCCAAGTTTGATGTCTCGCTCAAAGGATTCTGTACAGCATCACCAGCTGCAGAAGTCTCGACCCTCATTGCGTCTGGACTACCGGTAGGAAATTGTAAACTCCATAGCTCTAATAAAGTATTTGCCATTTAATAATCTCCTTTACTTTCTCATCTTGGCCATTCTTCTTGTATTTCTATTACCTAATCCCTCATCGGACGCTGCGGCTATAGTTGTTTGGTCAAAGTTTACATCTACTTCACCCAGTCTCTGATTGCCTCTAGTATGCGCTAACGATCTAACCGAGCTTCTTAGTCTGGATCGGCCTAGATTAGCTAACTTAACAACATTAATACCAGACCTTCTAATAGATTCTACTTTGGCTTCAGCGTTTTTATTATTCGACCCTGCGGCTATCGCCTTAGACATGATGTCACCAACTCCCCCATTCTCATTAGCATTGCCATCTTTCATCATTTGCGCCATTGTATCAGCAACACCATTACCAGCAACTAAGGCGTGAAACAACAACGCGGTGTTCCCCTCATTGTGACCTTGAGGCACCTCAGAAACAGAAGTAAACCCCGAATCAAGAGAAGAGGTTTCTCTTAATGGGTTGGTGTGAGAAAGTGCTGCTGTTTCCAGTTCTGCCCCATTTCCATCTGAGCCATTAACCTTCTTAGCTAAAGAATCGGGACTATCATTACCGCCAGAATCCGGTCCAAATAAATGTGTCCATCGTTGTACTAAAGTAAATGCTGGCAATTATACTCTCCTAAAATAATTTCAACTTATCTTTCATCTCAATAGACAAAAGAATATCTCTCAGATTACCTGTAGTTACACTAGGTTGCTCTGCAATACCATTGAGCTTTTCTGTTACTAACTCAATCTTTCTCTTAATATCTTTATCTTCTATAGTCATCGACTTATCTGAGACTTCATCCAACAAAGCATCTACTTTCTTACAAACCCATTTCTTAAACTCAGCATTATCAGAAGATGTGTAATACTTAACAAGGTAATCTTTTTGTTCCTTGGTTAGCAAATACTTGTAGGCTTCATCAAACTTTTGAATAGCCAAAATCAAACTTAACTTACCAGTCTGAACTTCCTCCAATGACTTACGAGAAATATTATCAAACTGACCTCTTCTATCTCTAACTCGCTTAGCTTCTTGATTCTCTATCAAATGCTCAAATAGATTCTGATCTATGGCAAGAGTTTCTCTAGAGGTAAGATACTGGTCATGTTCATGGAGTTTTACATGAAAGCTAGCCAGTGTTTTGTAGTTGGGAATAGAAGTTTTTAAAAGCTTTTTCTTATCAGTAACATTGGCAATGTTTTCCATTAAGGTTCTGAGTTCAACCTGTAGCTTCTTATGGCTAACACTTTTATTATATTCCTTCTTAAGATTCTCTACAAACTTAGACGCAAAATATACATTACGTGCTTCGCTATATAGGAACTGGGAATATACCTTATAGGCTTTAGATATTTCAGTAGTTTTAACAAAGTTTTCCCGAAGAAGAGAAAACAACTTTTGAGCTTTAGGAATATTATTTTGTGCTACTTCATCCAAGACAGCATGGTTTAGCACCTCAAATAACACACCTACATTTTTCTGTTTATTATGCTTCATTAGACACCCCGCGGCAAATTAATATACGATGACTAAAATAAATATAATAAAGAGCTGCTAAATGTCACTAATGATACTTTTTAGTGAAGAGTCATTTAACTTATTATCGCTCTTGTCTCTTATTAAGTTTTCTAACATACCCTTTGATTCATAGTTATACTGCATAATATCGGAGATAGTTCTGTCAAACATATCTATCTTTTCTTTACCTTTTCCATTGAGCCTCACAAAGCCAGCCTCATTATAGTTATAATCTTTAGGATAGCCGGGAAGCTCTCTTGTTCCTGTTGGGTCATAAGGCATTGTGTCGCTAGCCCAGTTCTCTCTATCTTCATTACTGTCATTATCATCATCGTCATCATCACCACCAGCGCCAGGCATTCCACCACCACCCATACCAGGTTGTTCCATCTCACCCTGCTCTAACTTCTCAATGATACTCTTAGCAACAGCTTCTTTCTCTTGGTCAATCTTAATAGTAGCAATCTCATTATCAGATAACTTGAGGACGTTCTTCTGCACATAGTATGAAGATATAATATCAGAGTCTGCCATATCTCTTGCAGTGCCAAACCTCTTATCCATCAAGTCAAGATGCATCATCTCTGTAATGGTAGATGGGTTAGTTAGTTTCAAGTCAAAGTTATAAATAGCTGACTCATCATACCCACGCAGATAGAGATGGATAAGTGATATCTTCGCCAGTTCACTGACAACAATCTTTTGAATACGTTGAATAGTTCTCGCAAATTTAATATCCTCCTGTGCTAGTGTTGATTTTCCCGATAGGTCTTCTTCCGCGGTAAGATAAGACTTAGGAACGCCAAGGGATATAAAAAGTTTATTTTGGAGATACTGAATATCTTCAATAGCAGCAGCATTTTCTCCGCCAGGAAGGGTTTCAATCCTACTGCCGCGATCACCCCGAACTGGAATAAAGAAATCTTCCAATATAGATTCGGGATTATAACGTAAGTCAACATTTCCGCTTGCCTCTGACACCACTGGTATGCGCTTAAGTTTATCACGCGCGTTTTGCATGTATCCTTCCACATCTTTGGGTGGAATGTTTCCAACGTCAACATAAAATACCCGCCTTTCTGGTGCTCTACTAATGCGGTAGATTAACATTGCGTCTTCAGCCATCAACAATTGCTTCCATACTTTTCTTGAGGAATCCAATACTGACCGACCATACGGCAAAAATCTATCATCGCCCAAAATGCGCAAGTGAGATATCTGGTAGTTTTCAAAAACGGTATTCCCTTGTGAAGTCCACTTGAACCTCAAGCTATTAGGATCGTTATTGTACCCCTCTTCTCTCTCTACTTCGCTAACGGGCATCGCTATGGCACCCAATACACCTTCTTTGTTTACAATGTCTAATAGATTAAAATGATCCCCATACTTACACATATTTCTAATCCATGTCCACAAATGGAAATCAATGTCTAATCTCTGATATAGTAACTCTTCTAACTCACCAACAATCTTTTCATCATCAGAAACGACTTGAACGGTTTTGCCATCTTCCGCATAAGTCATTGAATCGTCAGCGTAAATATCTAATGCTCTTGTAATCTCTGGATAGTGATCCATCTCTTCATAGTCGCGCACACGCTCAATGCGTTCTGCACCACCAACCAATCCCTCGCCATATAAAGTTTGAGTAGCCTTATGAAACGAATCAAAAGCTCTCTTTTGGCTCATATTTGAGGGGCGTTCCGTAGGCACCTTATAGGTTGCCGAACCACCCTTTAGTAATCTTTTTAGTAGATCAAATCTATCCGCCATTCTATTATCCTTTGTTTAACCTGCTGAGCCTTTACTAGCCATAAACATAACTATTGCAATCACTACCGGAATCAAACCTGCTATTCCACCCCATAGACCTGCTTTAACTTTTAAAGTTGCGATGTCTACCTGTATTTGGGTGAGCTTCTCTTCTACATTACCAAACCGTTCATCATGCTCATCTAACTTATCCATTACTAACTTTTCATACTTACTCCACCCATTACTATCTACACTAGCCATCTCATATCCTCCTTCTGCCCACCACCGGCATCAAACGTCCACTGTTTTTCTTGCTCTTGTGACTTCGCATTCCAAACACCGAACTCATAAGGGGTATTATTAAAACTCAACCCTTGCAATAAGTCTTTGGTCATTTCTTCCTCTTGACTATTGAACTTAAGAGTTGTTGTTCTAACATACATTCCCATAGCTAGTGACATAACAAGGTCATCATTATATGTGGCTAATGCTTCTGGCTTGCCATTATGAAACACAAAGGTTTCTAACTCGGCAACCGTTCTCTTTGAATGTAATATAAAATCATGTGTCCTTAAGTCTTCTTCCATTCGTGCTATACAAGCTGGTCTACTTTTCATACTCATAGTAAAACCAGGCACAGCATTCTTCGGAACATTATAAATATCATAGTGTAACTGGTTGGCGTTACTTTCATGTATCTTTGTTAAGTCTTTTATAGTCCAATACATATTTTTGTATTCCATCTCTATGATTTTCATAACCACATGATGACCCATTGAAGCATTTTCAACTACGATGTATGCATTATTATATTGAACTGCGGTGTTGTGAAGGAGATGAGCATAAGCATCCGTATTAACCTTACCTTTATACTCTGCTACTTGCTCATAGTTTTCTACATCAATAACATGAAACGCAGAGAAGTCATTACCATCACCTCTTGCAACGTCAGCGCTTATCATATATTGTTTTGTATAGTCGGGATACTTCCAGATCCATAACCCTTTATCTACCCAAGTCTTTTCTTGGGGTTCACGAACATAAGGTCTATAACCATCATCCGCTTGCTCTTCTTCGGTAGGATGTTCCTCATACCACTGAATCGCCTTTACACTAACTACATTGTTACCCGATTGAAGAAAGTCACAACCATGCTCTTGCGCAAAAGCTTGGTCACCTATTTTTCTTTTTTCATTTCTTGCCCATTCATCATCTCTATCGGGATGCAAGTTCCACGGCAAGTTTATAGGCTTAAAAGAAATGTGTTTATCACCCACTTTTTCACTAGTCCCTGCCTCCGCTTCTATGTAACTTTTATGAAACCAGTTACCAATACCATTAGGCGAAGACAGGACAATACAATCACCACCTGTAGATAGAGTAGGTTGAGCGGCAATCCAAATATCATCCATAGCTTTAATGAAAGCTGCCTCATCAACAATCAAAAGACTCAAAGCCTCTGAACGAGCTGCGTCTTTAGAAGTAGTGCCTGTAGCACCAGCTTTTATCTTACTGCCATTAGCGAGTTCCATACTTTGACGGTTATCAACTAATAGTTCACTCTTTAAAAAGTCGGGAATCTCTTCAAGGAACACTCTTACTTTATCCACCAAGTTAGTTGCTGTTTCTCTCTTCGTAGCAAGAATAAAGATTTCTTTATCCTTAAAGAAGTTAGCCAACCAACCGGCATAAGCAGCGCATAAGGTAGAGATACCTAACTGCCGTGCTTTTAAAATAATATTGTAAGAGCTATCTAAAAAACTTGTTAAAGTATCTTCTTGAAAATCATATAAGTCAAAAGGTATAAGACCTTTACGGGGATGTCTTACTCTTCCATATGTTTTGAAAAAATAAACAGGGTCTTTACGGCATCTAACATACTCTTTTAGTTCTTGTTCATTCATCCTTGTATCCAAGCTTCGTTAGGTTGAAATACTTTATCCATAAGTCGAGCCTTAGAAATACCTTCTATATTAAACTTCTTTATATGCCGAGCTTTTGTATCGTAAGCCCATAAAAACTCTTTTTCACCTTCATGCTTTATTTCATAAGGCTCAAGTGTTCTAGTTACTGTATCGCCTTTTTCTATACGACCTGCAGGTTCTGGTCGTTTAAAAACTTTAGATGTTTTCTCATACCGAATACGTATAACTTGCCTATTCATTATGCCATCAATCAAAACTCTTACAACTTTATTGGTAGTTTTAGGATCAGGCATCTTCTGCAGGCTCTTGGTCTAGACGTTGCATCTTTGCTATTTTATAATCAGGTTCAAGAATAGTGTTTAACTCTGTGCGAGTCATGGTAGTTTTTATATATACAACAGCTTGATAATCTAAAACGCCTTTATCTAACTCAGCAACATTAATGCCATCTATTGCTTCTACTTCAATATTGTTCAGAGATAGGTCATACTTGAGTCGCCTCATTTTTTGATCTTTATTGTCTGAAGTAGTATAGGGAATTTCTAATACTAACTTAAACTTCTTTTCAGTATTAGGCACATCTGAAGAGTTAATACCTTCTTCTTCTGCCTCTCTCAAGGCATTAGCCAAAGTAGCTTCTGTTGGCTTAAAAGTATCAGCATAGTCGCCATATAGTTTATACTGAGCTATTATCTTATCCAGTTGCTTTTGGCTAGTAACATCATCCAAGGCGGCTAAAATCTGTCTGCGAACTTTCCATACAAAACCTAAATCCATTAAGCGAGCAGCTATCATACCACCCCACTTGTCATGGGCGCGCTCACTGTCTTTATTGTTAGCGATAGCAAAACGAGCCATTAAGTCTCTAATGCTACCTTCATCTTCTTTAATAATAGTTTTTAGCTTCATATTATTTTAATCCAAAAAGTTTTATTACTAAACTAAAAAAAGTATGTAAGCCGCCAGAAAGACGGCTTACATATTCTAACGAGTCCTATTTCAACTCTTCAGCAGCCTTCTTCAAATCCCCGAAGGTTTCTGCGATGCGTTTGGAGCCTCCGCTTAGTAAGCCAGCCGTTAATACTTGACCTAACAATGAAGCTTCACCATCAAACAACATTGCGACCAAATCAACTGGTACCTGCTGGGCTATTACAAATGAAACAGCTAGTGTGACGGGAACCTTAAGCCCTCTGCCACCTAACAGCTTCACATAATACTTCCAACCGAAAACAGTAGCCAAACCTCTTTCAATAATAACTGAAAGCGCAATCAACAGTGCGAATACACTAGCTACGTTTTCAAAAATGGGTCCAAATTCCATACATATTCTCCTTGTAGAGTATTAGTTTCTACATTAACCTGTTCTGCAGAATTACGTAAAATAAATATCATCCTACATAATCAATCGTACCACCCGCATTTTGTTCTAAAACAGCGTGTTGTTCCAAAAAAATGGATGGCGCTTTTAAATCTTTAATCAATCGCAATGCTAACATTGGCTCAGCCGCTTGACCTCTATTATCCATCTCCTTTGGGTTTTCTGCTTTTTTCTCTTCTTCCTTTGTTTTTGGACGAAGGTTCAAATCCTTTGATTCGTCCGTCTTTATGTGACGCATCCTTTCCGTCACCGTTTCCATACGTACCTTTGTCTCTATTGTATTTATTGAGTTTAGCCCGATAGGCCCGGGCCTTGGGTGTATCATTGAATTTTCGCTCCTTATCATAGTCTCGCCCATCCTTTTTAGAATACTTATGAGCTTCTATAACATCTACGAGTTTCATCGTTGTTGAGCCTTTTTCAGTTTCCTATCTATCATCTTATGACCACGTTGCTCTAAAGAAATAAGAATAGCATCTAGATATCGTCTTCTATCAGATGGGCTATTGGCCCCTATTTTATCTAACTCAACCCAAATGTTTTTGATAACCTTACCAGCTATAGAACGAGTCTTATTTACATTAACAGGTTTGCTGTCTCTTTGGCCCCACGATTCATTTAATTTCATTATATTTTCTCTTTACCACTTAAGTAACCGGCAATGATACCAATCACACCAGTTACAGCCATTTGTAAAAGATTGACTACACTTTCATCTACAGGACGATGCTCTTGCAAAGAAACGTAGAAATCACCCATAACTATTATCATTAGCAATAGCATCAATCCACTAGTAAGTATTAAACAAGTCCAATCTTTTACTGTTTTCATTTTATTTTCATATACCCTTTGTAATCTGTGCCACCACTTTTTAAGTAATCTACTTGCCGATACGCTGCTGTTTTTTTATTGGGCTTTACAAGATCATAATACAAAACATCCTCATCACTTTTCTTTATAAAAGCCCCTAATGATTTTTTAGCCGCTGCAGTTGCGTCATTACTCCACTCCGCAGAAGGGGTGCCGTCATTATCATCAACCGCCAGACGAATATGACCATCCTTGAATGCCTGACCATAAGTCATTCCGGTATCTGTAAGGTATTCTTCATGCCCCCTTCTCATCTTCTTGACCTTCCCACTTGGAAGTATCCAGTATTGAGTAGTGCTATACATAGCCTCTAATATGTTTCTTAACTTCATAATGGATTTTCCTTCACGTAAGCAAAAAATTGGGTCGGCCCGGAAATTGGATATCTAACATTTTACACTTTTTCACGTTCTCTATTCTTCTTCTCATAACATTCTTTACAGTTCCACATGGGGCGTTTTATAATAGCGTTATAATCCTTGTCTATCACTACCCTATACAATGCATCACTTTTATTTTGGCACGTATCACAAGTCAAGTCAACAGGGCTATGCACTAAAACTGTCTCCACATCCACAAGTATTTTTGGCAGATGGTATTACAATAGTAAAACCTGCACCCATCAAGCCATCAACATAATCAATGGTTGCGTCATGGAGAAAAAGCATACTCTTCGCATCGACTACAGCCCTTACTTCTCCATGTTCAGTTACTACATCCAACTCTGTAAGGTCTTCAGAAGAACAATAATCTAACCCTTTCTGGAAGCCAGAGCAACCGCCACCCTTTATAGATAGGCGAAGCAAAGTATCATCAGATTTCTTGCCTTGTTTTTCTAATAGCTCTATCCATTTAATTTGAGCTGGCTCAGTAACTAACATTACTTTACCTTCTTGTCTAGCTTATTAGCAAACTCTGTATCATACTTGGTGATTGTGTTCTGATTGTGAGAACGCAGCATTACTTCTGCCCACTTATTCTTACTATCCAACTTGAGTTGTGGATGGTGGTTTTCTTTCTTAACCAAGGCAGCAATGATTTCCAAAAACTTTGTTATCTTCTTCCAGTCTTCAAACTGATACTTCTTCTTAATGTAGTCACCATCTACTTCCCAACCATCTAAGTTAGATATAGCAACATGAAGTTCATCTTCACTAAGCCAAAAGTTTTTACCTACCGCTTCTCGTAATCTCATCATCTGCCACCTTGTTGTTTAATCCATTTCTTAGCAATGCCACTCTTTATAGGAGTGCGCATGAAACGCTTGATAGCCATATAGATATGCTTTTCAAACAATCTATTATCATTCTCCCTCTTGGCTACTCTAGTTTCAGTATTATCTATGATGGTAAAGTTTTGTTTGAACAAACCTTGAAACCTACCCAAGTTTTTCTGAACCGCTGTCCATATCTCTTTAACCATCTTCTCTGGTAAGACTCTATCTCTTGTCGCATTTCTCTCTTGAGCAACTTCTAGAGTAGTATTAATAAAAATCATATAGGTATCATAACCATACTTTATCAACTCTTGCCTTTTCTTCTTTATCTTGGCGTAGTCATCACCTGTGCCATCAATCAAAAGACCGAGGCGACCTTGAATATAAAGTTTTTCTTTAGCTTTCTTTATAGTCTTAGCTTTTTCTCTAGGAGAGTCTGGACCTACAGTAAGCTTCTCAAACTCTTTATCACTAAGTTGGCCAAGAGAACTAGGGTCTACGCCTTGCTTCTTAAGAAAGTATTCAAACTCTGGGTCAGAGTTGATTACCTTTAACCCATCTACAGAGAAAGACATATTCTTAGGGATGCCCATAATCTCGCCAGCAACAAATGACTTTCCACTACCAGGACCACCAGCTAAAAAAACAGCCTTAAAAATGCCAGGGTCATTAACACCTTCTTCAAGTTGATTCTTTATAATATCTATTAGTTTCACTTTTTACTCCCTTTAGCCAACCAAGCTGCGAACCCAGCTATAATAGCAGTAATGCCTCCATCTACAAATGATAACTCTAAAAACTCTTGACCATATTTATCGTCCTTTGTGGCGATGGCCAAAATCCAATCAACTAACTCCTTAAAACCACCAACACTCAATCCTGTTATTGCAGGGTGATGGCCGGAAGTTTCATTTTCTTTTTTAATTCTTTTAGGCTCTTCTTGTTTTTGTTTCTGTATTCTACCTAATCGCCTAAGTTCTTTTTTTACGTTTTCATATGCTGTCTTAATAACTAAGGGAACTTCGTGACCATGCTCGCCATCTAAAAAATTATCAGCAGCTTCTATCTGCCTACTATCTAAGACATCATATTGACGCTTGTTCATTATGAATCTTTATGGCCTGCTCTATAAAACCAACCTAAAGTACAAGTAGAAACCCAAACCATCACACCATAAACAGCCTCATGGTTCCACCAATCCATCCATTCCCTACCGCCTGGAAATCCTACTACCTTCCAAGTTTCATACAAAATAGTAATAGCTATTGTCGCAGCTCCACTCCAATAACCCGCCTTCTTTGCTTCTTCAGTGGCCTTTTGTTTCTTACTTAGTCGAACTACTTGACCCTTAGCTACCTTGGCTTCTGCTTTATACTTCCGTTTATCTTTGGCTAACTCTTTTGATGTAACATTAGCTATGTGAGCCATTTTCTTATAATTTATTATTTCATTTCTGGCTGACGTATACTTTTCTTTTAATTCAGTAGGTGATGCTATTCTTTCCCACGGAGGATATCTCTCCACAACAGTTCTCCCTATAATAATAATGCGAGAAGAACCTTTATTTACTTATTTAAATGTGCCGCCACTCTCTCTATAATGTTTTTGAGCGTAGCGCTTTTTAGCCTCACTGGAAGCTTCTCCAAACTTTCTCTTAGCGGCGCGCTTGGAAACTTTCCACTTATCCCTATCGTTGGGAACAGCGTCATCAGCAAAGATAGCAACATCACTCATATCTTTACGAGTAATATTAGACTCTCTTACAGGGCGCTTAGCCAATCTCTTGGCAGCGTCTTTGGGTTTCATGCCCTTATCTTTCAAGGTCTGAGCGCTATCCCAATCTATTCTACCTACCATCTTAGGATTAAGTCTTTCAATCTCATCGGCAAAGGCTGCCATCCATTGCTGATGTATTCTTTGGCGACCCGGCGCAGTAGCTTTTGCACCTTTCCACTGACGACCGCCTCTCCAAGCTTCTTTTAGCTTCATCTGTTTTTTCTCCTATATACCCAAACCCATTTGTTGTGGTATTTCAAGGGGCTTTCCATTTACAAAAATCATTCCCTTAGCTCCAGTCTTCTTTATCTGCTTAAGAAACTTCTTTGATGCACTAAGTGTATTAAAATCAGCAACCTCTACCTTTTTTCCTTTTGAACCCATGTAACGAACTTCAAACCGTTTTTTTGCATCACGTTGATAGGAGCCAAACTTTTGAGGTTTATTAAACGCCGCCCAATCTGCTTCAATAAGAATATCTGAAAGTTTCATTTACTATCTCTACACGTTAACTAGCTTTTTTATTTTATTTAGATTATTCAAAACTTTTCTTTTTAACTTATCAGGCAGAGATTCTACCGACCTACTTAAATCACCGATAGCATCTTTAATGCGTTTTTCTGGCGCTCTACCTTTTTCCTTTAAAGTGCCTACAATATTCCACCCCGTAAGAGCATCTATAATATTGATAGGCCCAGTCATTACACTTAAGGTTAAAGTGTCCAACTTAAAAAAGAAATCAATCATCTCTGCTTTAGTTACTTTTTTACCTAACAAATCTTTTAACTCATCTCTTGCTGCTCTATCGCCACCTTTTGCTTTGATGGCATAATAAATAACCTTACTAACGTGTGAACCAACTTTGGATAAAGTTTGTATCAACCCACGTTCATTACTACCTAACTTTAAGCCAGCACTTTGAACTGCTTTTTTAAACTTACCTCGCCAATCACCAGAAGCTTCATTAAGTTGGTGAGGATTTAAAGACATAAAGATAGTTAACTCTAATAGTCTATCCTTATCATCATAAAGAACTTCATTCAGTTTCATCGTATAGCTCTCTCAATATCTCTAACCTTTGTATCTGAGCGTTCTATTCTATCAAGCTCTTCGGGGTCTTTCAAAATCTTTTGAATCTGCTTCTTCATCTTAGCAGTAAGTTTTATCTTTTTATAACCTTTGAAAGCCAAGTCATCGCCAGCAGTAGTAACTTCCGCTGAACCCATATAAGGCTCACCCCATTTAGGACTCAACTGAAACTCTGCACCAGTCCATTTCTTAACACCTTGTGCTGCAGTATAAGGATGCAGAATAATGAACACCATACCCTTTTCTCTGACAGATTTAAAGGCATCGCCAGCTTCATACTCTCTATGAATGTCTACATCTTTTGCTTCGTTTAATAAACTTTTTAATCTCATTTATTCATGCCCTTAAGAGTCTTAGCCAGCTGCAATCTTCTCAACTCTGTTCTCTCTGGCTTAGTTAGTTTCTTATCACCTTCACCCTTCTTACGTAGAGTGGCAATCTTTTTATTCAAAGTAGCGACAGGAATCTTCTCACCCTTCTTAACACCCAACTGCTTACGAAGAGCGCCAGGTTTCTTAATAGCCTTCTTAATCCAATTAGCTTCTACTACATCTTTTAGTTTCATATTATCTCTCTATTCTTCTATTTCTACATCTTCATAAACGATTTCATAATCCTCTTTTTCTATTGCATTCATAATATTGGCCACTATAACCCACACTATTATAGCTGTCGTAGCACATATCACAATAACTAACTTTGCTTCTGACCCCAAAGAGAGCCAATGCTCCACAAGAGTTCTCCATCATAAATATAAAAAAAGAGGGCAAAAAACCCTCTCTTTTCATTACTTCTTATATGGAACATTTACAATGATACTAATATTCAATAACTTTTTGCCAATAATCATCCACACTGTCGGGTGGTGATATTTCCACTACCTTATAATCACTAATATCATTTTCCGATACAAAGCGATCAATATGAAGATTCAAGTCACCCTCATATGGCGCTCTAAATGTTTCTGTTTTAACGCCAGGAGTTTTATTAGCTGACCGCTCTAAATTCTTTGCTGAAGCTGACACCTGTTCTTCTACTGCTTTTTCCTCAACTACTTCTTCAGCGACCTCTTCAACCGCTTCTTCCTCTACTGCCACCTTCTCTTCTTTAATCTCTTCTTTTGGAGCGGCCTTCTTTGGTGCTGCCTTTTTTACTTTTGCCTTTGCCATTGTAATAATGTTCCTTTCCTATTAAGTTGTACTACTGAGCAGGTGCTTCACCACCCGTAACGGTGATAGGCTCAATAATGCTAGAAAGAATCTGCGTAAACTTCGCCATCCCTTCAGCGGGTTCATTCTGCTTTGCCTTAACATTAATGTGATACTTAGCACTTTGATCAGAACTGCGTTGTGTGTCCTTACTACTCGAAACAGTACCACTTGTCTTATTCTCGGTTTGTACCGAAGTGGAAACTGAACCCTTTACACCCCAAAAACCAAAAGATGCTTCGGCTTTTGTGTCCGTGCCTACAGAAGAAGAGCTTGTGCTTTCGCTACTATCCTTACTAGACGAACTTTCACTAGTCTTCACTTCCATCATAAAATCAATTTCCATAGTATCCAAACTAAAGTTGGGAATGGTTACCAATGGAAGCAAAGGCATCTGCACCTTTTGACTTAAATTGGTCATTGTGCCATCGGGCCTATTAGCCAATCGGTCCAAATCAATATCTAACAACTTAGCTTTTCTAGAATTATCCTTACCATCACTTTCTTCAAAAGCGAGCGAGTCAACGAAATCCAACGTCACTTGAGCTAGCGCTGCTTGACCCTTTGCTGCTGACAGCAGCGGATCTAAAATCAAACTCTCAATCGGTAAACCTACAAACGCATCTGCAATAGCCATAACTTCTCTCCTAAGTCGGTATAAACTTTATAAGATTATCCTTTATACGAGCTAGCCCTTCGGGTGGCTCTTTTCCTTTAAACTTTACTCTAATGGTAGCAAGCTCTTTGCCACCTTCCCTGTTACTAAAATCGGTAATAATCTTTCTTAGCTGGCCCTGCTTCTGGCCCTTACTTTTTTTATCATTTTCACCACTGGAAAGCTTTACTTTCATCTCTACTTCTACTTCATCAATCAGTATGCCTTGATGGGGAACCAGTGAAATAGCTGGTATGTTAACGTCCTTAAGTTTTCCATCTGGCCCAGGCAGCTTAACCAAAATTACTTTTGGTGTGCCATCTTTTTCAAAATAATCTTCTACTACTTCCCCAAGGTAATGAGACTCTATTGTGTTTTGAGCTTCTACTACACTAGAATAAATACTTTGAAAAACATCATCTAATGCGCCATTCATATAACCTTGTTCCTTTTTATAATGGTGGAGATGGCGGGTACTGCCCCCGCGTCCTGTCTATCAAAGCGAGTTAAGGATATACAAGCTTAATATATGGTCGATACTGCCAACCGAAATAACGCTTCTTTTCTAAATGGCTATTGGATAGTTATGAAAAGAATAAACTTGTTACTATACAATAGGATGGCGGCTCTAAGCCGCCATCTTGTATTCTACTGTTTCGTCAGTTGAATTTTTTACATACACTTTTTAGAGAGCTAGTATGCTTTCTCTCGCTTGCCTTAGTCTGGCTTCAGTACCAGTCGATTCTATGTCATCCCCATTAACTTATGCGCCACGCCACGGTGGGTCACTCTTCTCTTCAGTGGGCCTATGTTGTTTTTGTATTTCCTTGCCGAGCCACTCTTTCACATTGGGTAAATAGTTATCAATCTTAGCTTGTGCCCATGAATCAGTAAGGTCATCATATGGAGTTAAGTCTGAAAGTTCAACTGTTGAGGGGTCAGCTAGAGGAATATTAATAACTGCTGATGCTTCATAGTTAGTACCGTCTTCAGTAGCTGTATAAAAAGCGGTAATGGTTTTCACATACCCCGTTAAGCTTCCACCTTCTACGTCTACTTTGTCGGTGTATCTAGTTAAACTTCTGCATTCACCTACGTAAGATATAGCCACATCTACTCTCTATCCTTTTAATAATACTGGTTTCTTATTTCCTTGACCTTCTTTTAGCTTTTCACTATTCATCACATAGCCCGTACCATCGCACTTAGGACACAGGATGTACTTACCTTCTCCTTCTACGATATTCTTAACAACCTTTTCGCCACGACAAGTGGCACACATTAACCCATCTTTATGCACGATTACTTACCTTTTTTATAAAGGCCCATAGCACGACCTTTCTTAGTGGTCTTCGCTGCTTTCTTAGATATTCTAGCTTGCTTACCCTTACGTTTAAGAGCAGACTTACGAGCTATTCTCTTCGCTTGTGTAGGCTTTACTTTACGCAAATGAAGAGGCAACTTCTTTTTTCTCTTCTTAACAATTTGCGTTTTACCACCCTTCTTTCTTAATACTTTCTTGCGAGGACCAGGTGCTGCGTCTTCATTAGAATCTGCTTCGGGAATCATCTTAGATAATTCTTCTCGCACGATTTGTTCTATAGCTTCTCTTAATAGCTTATCCATTTGTTTTCTCCCATAATAAATATGCTATTATTTTTTTATACATTAAACTTTTCCAACATAGTTTGAACAGATTCTTCTTTACTCTTATCAATATGAAACCTAATACACCATGCTCTATTAGGTTGGTTCTTAAAAACTGTATTATATTCGTGAGATTGAAACTCAGATTCTTCTAACACTTCTGTAATATAGTCTTTATTTACCACATCAGATATTAATACTAGAAAACCATTATCTAAATCACAACATTGCCATCTGCCATTAGCACTGGAGATTTCGTATTCATCTAGCCCTATTATAATATCCGCCATTATTTCTCTCTTTAAGCGCCCTCGTAATCTAAGTGTTGGGCAATGTTATTATTATACCAATCCTCTTGGAACTCTTCTGTCTTATTCATATAGAAGCTTAAGCGCTCTTCAGCATGAAGATTGATATCATAAGTCTTATCTGTCCAATCAGCAAGCTCTTCAGTGCGCCTCTTAGCCTCTTCATAATTATCAATGTGATGAGAAATAGCATTTATCCAAGGTGTCGGTGAAGTCATATCAATAGCAAAATGCTTAGTAGATATATCAGAAGGTAGTCTTTCACACATTGCCTTGTAGCCACCATAGTTAGAGAACACAGGGATGGACCTATAGTGCAAACCTTCGACTACCTTAATCTCAGACTTACATGAAGCAAAAGCATTATGCTCAATATACGCTAGGTTTATGTCAAACAAAGAATAAAACCTTGCATAGCTCTCCAAAGGCAGTGCATCAAATATTTTAAACCTCTTAGGATCTAGGTCTTCATACAAAGCTTCAATACGACCTTTATAAGTATCTTCTTTGTTCTCTACTTCTTTTTCTTCAAAACTTTTATTACCATCTTCATCTTCATGGATCTCTACCTGCGTATCCTTCAATGCCATTCCTGCAATAATAAAATATGTATTGGGATACTTGTCGTGAATAGCTTTCATAACAGGAGCCATTCTACGAATATCTTCAAAGTGAGAAGTTAAACCAGCCCATCCAATAATAATCTTATCGTCTGTGGGAAACCAATCCCCTAACATTTCTTTACGAGACTCAACCTTATCAAAGTTCCATTGAGGTAAATCCCAATCAAACATATTAGGAAAGATAGTTACATTGTCATTAAACTTTTCAAAAGTATTTTTAAGCTTAGGAGTAGTGGTAGTAATACAATCAGAATGCTTGATAGATTGTAGAGACATTTTATCTTTACCACTTTCTATCCACAATGTTTTCATAGGATGAGTGTCGGGTAAGTTAAACTCATTATCATCAGCATCGTGAATAACATAAGGACGCTTTTCAGTTTTAGGCCACATCCTTGTGACCGACAAAAAATGAGAGTGAAGGTTGCCGCAGCGATGCATAATGATCACATCGGCAAGCTTCACATGATTAGGTTGTAAGTTTTCAGTATAGATATAGTTCGCTTCATCGGGGAAAGCTTTCCACAATGCTCGCATGGGTTCAAACACTCTAAAGAAACTAGTGCCTGTTTCGGAGGGGGTGGAAAAAACTATAGTCTTTTTATTAAAGTCCAAGTTTTCTGGTTGAGTAAAATACTGTTTTATCGCATCACGTTGTACTTCATCTTGATACTGCATAACCTCTTGCAACTCTTCTTTGGTCATAAATCCCCCTAATTAATAAATAACTTATATTGACCGTCAATAGTAAACATAGATTGTCTCATAGCTGCACCTTGACCTGCTGACCTATATTGGCCAGGAGTTACATGCACAGCGATTTCTTCAAATCTCATACCTGTCAAACCATGCTGAGTTAATTGGTCTTGAAGATTCTTAATCAAGCCAGCAAACTCAGCTTGATACTGCGCCACCAAAATTTCATTACTTGCTAAAGGGGCGCTCTCTTCAGTTCTAAAATTGACAGTTAAGCCATTCTCACCATCATCAGCAGAACTGCCAAACTTGATACCCATGCCAGGAACTCTAGAAATATAGCTTTCAATTACCGACATAGCTGCCAACTTTGGAGTTTGATTAATCTCTCCATCAGTATTCTCACCAGGCCAACCAGTCCAACCTCTCTCTATATCCGACATTGCATCAACTTTTGATGCTACAGCATTTTCACCGCCTTCATAATCAGAAGTATAAGGAGCGGGCTTTGGTGCGCCAAAGTTACCCTTAATAACATCTGGGTTAATCATCATCATTTTTTGTCTCCATCTCTGGATCAGCGTCAGTTACTTTAACACCTTCGCCATCGTTATATTTCAAATAGCATTGCTCACACATTCCATACTGATCGTAAAACATAATATCCCAATGTCTCATAAACTTGCCACACTTTTTTCCAGTCTCTTCATCTTTGCATGGGCAAAAGTTAGGAGTCAATGGTTTGTAGTCATCGTCTTTCTTTACAGTTTTCTTCCAAAGTTTTGTTTTACGAGTAGGAAGAAAATCGTCAGGTACTTGCGTCATTAAAACCTTCTTCTATTAAAAGTTTGTGCTAAAGTCTCTGGCATATACCCAAGCACTTAAAGTAGTATTGATATCCGCAGTATTAACAAGTCTTATATATCTCCATGCACCAGAAGCTACATACTGATCAGTATTATCAATAGTAGCATTTTTGATGTCTATCCAGTTAGAGTTAAAGTCTGCGGCAGAAGCCGAAGATTCTTTATTCTGATCTAGATTGCCACCCCAAGCACCACTATCTATAAGTGCGCTCGTTCTACTTGCAATAGCCAAGTCTATAGGAGCTATATAATGATCCTTCTTATTTGGATCTACAGGATTAGAGTTGTTAGCCTGTACCTTAAAGTTCGATTGAACACCAGAGCCATCGGTATCTCTAAGGATTATAGTAAACTCATGGCCACCTACAAATAAGGTTGGAGTTCTTTTAGTATTATCAGTGCCACCACCATCGGTGCCTGAACCAGAAAACCTTTGCAGCAATGCACTGCTAAAAGGGGTCAAAGCCATTTTATGTCTCCATCTACATTAATATTTTAACATCATAATACTTTATAAATATACTCTAGTTATGAGGATTGTCATAATCTATATAAGTAATAGTCAAAATGTTTCCATCTAAAAGCCATTGAGCCAATGATGGATAGATTCTTTTATAAGCCGCTGTTGATGCACCTATGAAACCATCCTTTGTAATATTCTGTTGTGAGGTATCCGCCACCAATAAGCAACCCATTGTATGCTCATCTGTATTACCTGTATGTATCAAGATGTATTCAAACCCAGGTACATCTTGTACGTGCAACATTCCTTTATGAAAATCATCACCAAACTTTTTCAGATATCTACCATGAAAACCACCAGTAGTTCTTAGTTTGACTTCATAGGTACCTTCGGGAATACGTGTCTCAGCAGAAACCTTCTCGGCTCTCCACTCGTCTTCCAAAGTGTAAGCAAGAAACTCGCGACCTTCCGGTCCAATCTCACTCAGAATACCAAGTGTGCTATCGGCACCAGAAGAATAACGTAACACCTCTAAGCTTCTCTCATCGTTCTTCATAATGTCAATGTCTTTACCTATACTAAAAAACGTCATACAACCCCTTCTTTTATATTCTTCATAGTATTTTCTTTATACTTCTCTGCTTCATAAATGTCTTTTCTTATTCCAGATGAACTATAACTATGAAACCTACTTATGTAATAGATTTGGTCACACAAAAACCTACCTGTTATTTTCTTCTTCATTTCCGGTGTATCATAGTCTGAGCCTAAGAAACGCACATCAGGCTTATAGAAATACAACAGGTTTAAAAGCTCATCTTCATTCTTATATGGAGCTATTTCGTCTATGTATCTGATAGATTTTAATACAAGAAACCGCTCATGTAAACTCATTATGGGACTATTTTTATCCTCTCTTTCCCACGTTGGATTCTCATGTAAACCTACTACTAAATAGTTACAGTTATCCTTACACTCCTTTAGCATCATGGTATAGCCAGGATGCATTATATCGAATGTGCTTGCTATAAAACCTGTCCTACTTTCCATTCTCAATCCTTTGTATTAGATACTCTAAATACCATTTAGCTTTCTTTAAATCTTCTACATAGTTTTCTTTATGCCTTGCCCTCAGAATGTATTTCAAAGCGTTACCCAAACAAAACCCTTCACCAAACCCTGCGTCATCAATAACATCTACTACTTCGTATTGTCCACTGTTATAATGGTCTGGATGATTTACTTTTTCTTTCATCTATCCTCCATTTTTTTGCAACCACTCTTCTACTTCTTCTCCACCAACATCAGCTAGCATTACTCCATCAAACTCTACACATGGCGACAAAGGCTGACCGGTCTTTCTTACCATTTCGGCATAAATGTCTGGGTCATTAATAATCCTCTCTTCATAATCAATGTTGTATCGCGATAACACTTCCCGTACACCTGCGCTCCATCCACAAGTTGTTTTCAAATAAGCCACTGCTTTCATGGGTTGCTCCTATTTCAAAAAGTAATCTGCGTTTATCTTTAGAAAATGTGACCATTCTGCAGGCAAATCTTCTTCGGTAAAAATAGCTTCTACAGGACATTCTGGCTCACAAGCTCCACAATCAATACATTCATCGGGGTCAATGAACAACTGCTCGACATCTTCTCCATCAACAGGATGAATACAATCTACTGGGCAAACATCTACGCAAGCCTTATCCTTTACATCAATGCACGGCTGTGCGATTATGTATGTCATTTTTTACATCTCCCCACGTTTTTATCCCTACATGCATTGGGGGTGGTGGTGGTTGTCTTTGACTACGAGGCACCACAACTTTTGAGGGTGCCTGTGGTGGTGTTTGATTACTAAATCCATCATAAAATAAAATACCGTCATGTGCCGCATACATCCAATAACCATAGCCTGGCACTAAATGCTCTTGAGTTGCCAACATATCTTTATACTGATAGTTAGGAAAATCCCACCCCCAAATACTGTCAATAATGGGATGCGAATACACCAACAACAAAGGATGTATTTCCTCTTCTAACGGCGAAACCATATTCCAACCTTCGTATAAGATATGTGTTCTGATTTCGGGTGCTTTTCCTTGCTGTATTAACGGCACCGTTGTTGTTGATTTCATCCAGAAACCTTCACCTATAATAAAACTATCAGCTATAGCATAACCATTTTGTTCCTCAAAATAATAAACTCTATTATCTAGAGCTGCATACATTATAGCATTATATCCACTACTAACAATAGTATCATTCGTGACATGAGGTTGTAAGCTCCAACCCAAAAGATTCCATCCTTGATAGGCTACAGGAATGATAGTCTTAATCTCATCATGGTCACCATGTGCCGAAATGGCTGTTAACAATATTACAATAAATGCTATAACTATTCTTTTCATTAGCTCTTCTCTGTTCCGGATTTTCCTTTTACTTTCTCAATACTTCTACCGGCAAAGTATGCAGCATAAACTGTCATTAGCAGTGTTTGATAAACAGGAACATAGGAATCACTAATACTGAACTCTCCTATGTTCCCGTCAAATACAGATAGAATAACAAAACATACAGTTAAAAATATTAGTGTTACTGGTCGAATGTTCTTGGGAAGCCATGCGTCACTTTTCATGTCAGCATCCCAGCGAGCAGAAACTTCTTGTTGGGCTTGCTGTTCTGCAGAGACTAATAGCTGCTCCATCTTTTGACGAGCAGCCATTTTCTCTTCAGTAGAAGTATGTAGGTCATCAATGATTTTACCGGCTTCGGGTAAAATCTTTCCTACGATTCCACCTATTAAATTAAGTGCCATTACTTATTGACCCTAGCTTGAAAAATAGATGTGCCTTTTTCTGTCAACTGATCAGAAAGAGGATTAAAAACGAAATACTTAAGAATGGTACCATACAAAGCGGTCAATAAACAAATAGCCATAGCAGGACCAATCGCTGCAGGGTCATCCATGTGAGCCAGCATCAACACTAACCCAATCAAAACTCCTACCCAACCGCTAGCCATACTCAACCGACCTGCATAAATAAAAGTATCAGACGCTTCATAAAGTTGTTCTTCATCAGCGTGCTTATCAAACAGCGCCGAAGTGGCACCAACCATCTTGCGACCCGATGCCAACAGCCCAAAAAATGTTAAGCCCCAAACAATAAGGATAGATGGAACATTCACGAAGTTACCTACATTGAACTCCATCGCCCAAAGCATCATACCTATCATACCTGCAAATCCAATCAATGTTTTAATCATTTTTTATTCCTCTTTGTTATGGGCTTTTTCGTGCCACTCTTCCCACTTCTCATGCAACTTATGTCTATTAGGTAAAGCCTTGTGTCTTCTACCTCTCCACTGCTTGGCTCTTTGCCTCATTCCTTCTCTACGCTCTTTAAGAGCTGCTTGTTGCTCTTCGGTAAGAATAACTTTTATACTATCTTCCAAAGCACTATGAGCTAGTTTCATCACTCGTCTAGCTTTAAGTCTTTGAGCTTTTAGTTCCCCCCATTGTTCGGGAGTAATACCCAACCCTTGCAACCATCCCACTGATCTAGGTTGCTCATCATCTGACCAAACCAATAAAGCTCTTCTAGCTTCTCTTCGTTTATCATTGTCATCGTCATGTGCCTCCACACTAGCCACCGCTATTCCCATCGTCAGAACCATTATCAATAATGTTTTCATTTGGCTTCTCCTTGATAGGTGTGATATAAATATCATTACATAATCTTAATACTTGAATAGCCCTTCTCATTCTTATTGATGTTAATAACATTGTTAGTGATGTCTTGCATACTTTCAATGTGAGAAATGATTAATACATTCTCAAACTTGCTCTTTAGATAACCCAAAAGCATATTCATGTGATTGATGTTTTCAGAGTCAAGTGTGCCAAAACCCTCATCTATTACAAACAAGTTACACGTTGGTAGTAAACTAATGTTAGATAAAGCAGAACGGATGGTAAGGGCTGTCAATGTCTTCTCCATACCAGACCCTAACTCTACACGCCGCCGAGAGGTGCCATCGTCAATGAAGATGCTCAAGTCGTGAGCTTCCGTATCCACTTCAAGAAAAACCTCAAAGTTAGTAATGTTGCTTAAAATCTTTCTTATCTCACTATTGATAAGAGGCACAGCTTTATTGAGAATCATCAAAGGAATGCCATCATTTCCAAACGCATCCATCAACAACTCATGCAACACATACTTCTTTTCTATCTCTTTCAGCACTTCAATGTTGCCACCCAAATCTACAATCTTCTGACTTATCTGACCCAAGTAACTAGTGCCTTGCGTAATCTCATCATTGTTACTCTTAAGGTTTGACTCCAAAGTAGCAATACTTCCCTCTAACTTTGCAAGCTCTCTTCCAACATTATCATTATGTTTAATAGAGCTTTCATTCTTCTTGTAGGTCTTTCGTTCCTCCTTATAAGAAGATAGCTTATTCTTTTCTAACTCTAACTGAAGTGTTATGTTTTCAAAAACCATTTCCAAATTTTGTAGTTTAGATTTTAAATCGCCCACTTCCTTCTCACATTTTTCATATAGCTTTTCCTCTTTAGGAAAATCTTTATATTCCTCTAACTCCTTACGCTTATCTTCAAACTCTTCTTCAAGAGATTTCAACAAAATGTTTTCTTCTTCAACCAGTCTTCTGCTATGAAAAGCTCCAGTTAAAAAGCTACACTTCTTACAGGTGTCGTTGGTATCAAACCAATCATGTCTATCAAGAATGCCACTCTGTCCTTGATGGTGACTTATCTTTTCTTGTTTGGATTGAAGTTCCCACTGCAACTCTTTTATTCTATCATTTGCTGCATAGTATGTCCCTTTTCGGTGGACATACCCACCATCTTTTGTGTTTAAATCATTGAGTTGAGTTTCGGTATCTGTTAACTTTACTTTCCATTTCTTCTTTAAATCATGGTTCTTTTTCTCTTGACTACCTAACTCCTTTATGTTGGTGGTTGATTGACTAACATCGGATTCAATATCTTCCAACACACGCAACCCCTCATAAACAGGATGGAGTGACTTGAATAAATCATCTTTCAGCTTTTGGGCATTACTGAGTTTTTCCTCTAAGGCTCCTTTCCTTTCTTTTAGTTCATTAATCTTCCCCACTATATCAGTATGTTCTTCCTCAAAACGATTTAGAATAGAAGGGTAATCATTTTGTTGATACTCTTTCAGAATAGATTTAATGGATGCGGTTTCATCCTTAATAGCTTTCTGCAAGTCATCAATAACATTAAGACCAAGAAACCTTGCTAGCAAATCTTTTCTATTAGTTTGGCCATGATCTATAAAACGAGTAATATCAAACTGCTGACTAAAGGTAGTCATAGTATGCTCTTCATAAGAACCAAGCAATGTGCGAATAGTATTCTCTGTTTCTCTTACGTTTGCATTGCCACTAATATTAACCTTCTCATTATTAATGATTTGAAATAACTCAACCTTATTATTCGCTCTGTTGGGGTTTCTCTTGTTCCTTTTAAACTTTCTTTCAATGACATATCGTGTATTGTCTATTGAAAAATCTATCTCAATAAATCCTTCATCCTTGTTCTTATGAATAACATCAGCAACATTTCTGCCACCAGTTCTATTACTACTATTAAAGAACCCTTGAAGAATAGCGTAAAGGATACTTGACTTACCAGAGGCATTAGGAGAAAAGATACCAGTCAAACCTTTTATCTTATCAAAGTTGATAACATTATTTGGGCCATACGAAAAAACATTATCAAAAATGATTTTATTTATTCTCCACTTTCTTCCACCATAAGTATCATACTCTTCAGTAGCAGAGGTGTCATAAAAATCCTTGTGTATCGCCAACACTTCTTCTACTTCTTGTTCCGATACAGTTGGTCGCTTTGCAAAATATTGCTTAAGCAAATCTTGTTGACCCTTTAGGTCTGTTACATTATCAGCCTTACCCGACAAAGATAGGTCATCCACTGTATCGTTTATATCTACCTCAATAAACAAACCTTCGGGCTTATACTTGTTTCTTAATACAGACTCTACGTGTTTAGCATTAGTCACACTATAGTCATCAGAGTTCATTAGAATACGAATGTAAGGCTTTGTAGGTAAATCAAACTCAATGGTGTCTATAGAATCAATAGCTTCTTTATCTAACCTAAAAGTTTTAAAGCCCCATTCATTTGCTACTTCTACAAAAGAACACTTTCTTTCTTCTAAGCTCCAGACCAAAAAGCCTTTCTCTACTTCTTCACCAAAGTTTTGCTGAATAAGCGAACCCGAATACGCAACCTTTACTTTGCCATTCTCATCTAGAATAAGTGGTTGACGAGAATGAATATCGCCCAGCATCCCAAAGTCATAGTTACGAAATACACTCTTATCTGTATCGCTTTCAATGCTATGACTAGCACTGGTCTTACTTCCATCTATAGCCCCATGATACAAGGCTACATATGTTTTACCCTCTTCCCTATCAAACTCAATAGGCCACTGTTGAGCCGTATCCTGTTGAGCAAATATACCATACACCAACCCCCCTGTAACGTCATATAAGCCACTCTCTGTATAGAACTGTATCGGCTTACCCTGCTCTTGCAATAGCTTTATAATGGGACTCAGGCTATCTAAACGGTTATGTTGATTAATAACGCAATCATGGTTCCCCAATATAATATCTACAGGTGCAACGTCACTGAGAGTGTTGAGATAGAGACTTGCTAAATCCACAGCTTCGGGAGATAGGTCAGTTTTATTATGCAATAAATCGCCTGCTATAGCAATCCTATCTACATTAAAAGATTCTATACTACCTACTAAGTTTTCTAATATTTTTTTATACTCTGTATGCCTACGAGTTTTACGAATGTGTATGTCACTTAGATGAGCAATAATCATTAACTAAATAATCTCTCCTTGATAGTATCCTTAAACTCTACGTTTCTTAATGCGCCACTTGCTGCTATTTTCATAAACTCTTCGCTTCCCATGTCAGCTATGTCTCTACTTTCATCTTCCTTCCAATCTATAAACCTAACATTGATACCAAACTTTATAAACTTATTTGCCAATGCCAATGATTTCTTTCTAGCATCAGCATCTAATGCTATCACAACATCGGTCTTATTCTTAATAACTTTTCGGAATAATTTAAACTCTTCATTGATAGAAGATCCCAAAATAGGAATAGCATTTTTACGAGAGATAATTGCATCAAAAACTCCCTCCACTAGAAACAATTCTTTATCCCACTCTATCAAATGCTCATTGAATATTACATCCTTCTTAGGAATAGTTGCATTCTTATACTTCATCTTTTCATCGGGTCTAATAGACCGACTCACATAATAGTTCAGAGTTTCATTATCATCATAACTAGGGAACAATACCCTCTGCTCTGTAATACTATAATGAATGTCATACTTAAGAGTATCTTCTTTTTCAAACCCTCTTTTATACAGATAATCTAATGCTGCTTTAAAGAAGACCTTATTGATGTTTTTGAAAATAGGATTAAAGCTTTTAGGTAATGTTACAACTTGTTTGACTTCTTTTACATCGTTTTGTCCAAACAGATTATCAATGTCAAGCTGGGGCTTTCTGTATGTCTCCAACAACTTAGCCTGTGCTTGGTTGCCAGTCTTTATCATAAGACGAGACAAAGACCTTCCTCTCTGTTCACAAACCCAACAGTTCCATAATCCTTTCTCTACATTGACGGTAAGTTTTTTATTCTTGTGATTGCAGAAGGGGCAATGAAAATACACATTACCTTTTTTATCTACAGGATTGTTAGGACGCTGAGGGGTTCCTAACGCCGAAATCAAAACACTTAAACTGTCAGCCATTGCATCAACTTTCTATTATCCATTGTTTGATACATACACTTGTCGGGAAACATTCTATTAAAAGTTTTCATAGGCCGAATAAAATATGATGAATCATTTGTATCGGGTTCACCCCCATTCCATGCGCCTGTATCATCAAGTAAATCCACAATGTAGCAACTACAATTATTACCAGTGTCTCTGGCCACATTTTTAGCCATAGCATAAGCTTTTTCAATAACCATTGGGACCGTAACACTTGACCCAACGCAGATAAAAACCGCATCTTGTATTCCTTCCAGAGTTTCAGCTAGATTTAAAAAGTCAATGTATGAAGCTGCGCCTATCTTAGCTCCATCGCAATCGGGATGTTCATAAATAATATCATGCCCAATACTGGTGCATATACTCAATGGTATTTTTCTTGTCCAACAATGCCAACTAAGACTACTACAAGCCGCTGGCCAAATAACATCTTTATCTCTTTCTTCAGCTATGTATTTACCTAACGCCCAACCATAACCCAATGGAGTATAGTCATTAATAGCCTTGTTTATAAACTCGCCAGTATCCCATAGCCCGAAAGTTCCTTCCGCCAATCCTTGCCGAACATCTTCCTCAGTTTGACCAAACTTAGCAAACTCAAAGTCATGTATAGTAGAAGCACCATTAGTAACCACATGAGTTATGTAACCTTTCTCAAACATTTTTATCAGATGATGCTGACATTTATTTTTTATAAAGTGCGCACCGAATCCAATAATAACTTTCTGTTTATCTTCTATGTCTGATTTAAGAGTGTCAATAAAGTTTTGTTCATCTTCAGAAACTTGCTCTCTGAATCTTCTAACGGGATAGTAGGTTGTCTTGCGGTCAGTAACTGGTTGGATAGTCAAACGACTACGGTCAAACATTTTAAACTCTTTCTGCAGCACCTGCTCTTGCTACTACTACAGCATCAGCAACATCAAATGCCATCTTATCAAACTCTGCTTTTGTTTTCATTAGGGGCAACATTGTTTTAACTTCGGGATGAAGCTCTACTATTCGCTTGAGGATATATTCTTTTGAGTTTGATCCTCTGGGAACCTTACACTCGGCCAAATTCCTAGCCCTAATGACATTGAGTAAAGAAGGCTCCAATCCAAAAATCTCATAACACTTTCGTTGAATAACATGATTAAACCCTGCTAACTTTATAATGGTTTTAATATTTGATTTACCAGAAATAAACTTTGTAATAATATCTTCAATAACTACATGCGTAATAGAGTTAGTGTTCTCTTTAATCTCTTCTATAATATAACAAACTTGATCCACTTTGTCAAGCCAATTTTTATATTTATTTAGGGGAATGTGTCCTGCGGTTTCAAACTTATTTGCGGAAAGGTTCCAAATACAAAAACCGCAGCAGAACGTGGATATATCTAATCCCAACAAATATTCTTGTTCTGCTGCGGTCATCTTATATTACCAAGACTTGGATACTATGAAGTACGGAGTCTCCGAGTCTGGATTGTAAATGAAAGAAGCACCATAGCCTCCCTCAGTTGATACACTTACACCAACATTTACAAGAGCGAAGCTATCACCTTCAGCCGTATAGCCACCGTCACCGGCACCTACATGAAAGTTATAACCATCTAGCTCATAGCCCAGCTCAATGTATGTATCATCCTTAACAGCATCGCCGCTAACGAATCTACCTACAAATAAATCTACACCACCATATGAACCGGCGACACCGACTTCAATGTCATGGCTATCTGAATCAAGAAACGGACCATTATAATAGTAAGAGGTAATGTTAATAGTGCCATACTCGCCAACTTCTTGTGCGAGAGTAATATCATATTCAGTATCATCACCGTTGATAGGGATCTGACCCCAAATACCTACACTAGTAGCACCAATGTTAGAGTCAAAAGACACAAGATCCAAATTAGGTTGGACCGAAATAGCGGAGGGACCAGCGGCACCTCTCCAAACGTGTCTACTAAAAGTGTCAACCGACAGCTCTGGACCTGCGAAAGCTGCTGTATTGCCGACAAGCAGCATAGCAAACGCCATAGCTGCCATAATGAACTTCTTCATACACTCATCTCCTTTTGAGGGGAATTAGTTTACATCAACTATTATTGTTGGGATTGCTTCTTTAACGCTGTAAAGTTAGCGCTAAAATCTTTTTGAGTCTCTTCTTCAATATTATTTTCACCTTCATCGTCAGGCAAGAATCGTTTGGGCGCGATTCCTTCATTGTCTAATACAGACAGGATATCTGATTGGGACATGGAAGCTTGTGTTTCTTCTTCTTGTGTTACCATCTTTTGAGAAGCGGTAACCATCTTAATAATATTTTCTGTAGCCTTATGTGCGCTATCCAAATACGGCGCAGCTTTATCACCAGACATAAACGCATCTTCAGCATCTTCTACAAAGGCATTCATCTTCTTAAACGTATTCATAGCTTCGTTTTGTTGATCAATAGATTGTTCATAGATGACTTTAAAAATATCATCTAGGCTCTTGCCCTCAAACAATTCTATCTCTCTTAGCTTTTCAAGCTGTTTCATCTTCTGTACTCTCACCTAACGTGTTGAAACGATAGTTATCTTGTAGTTGTGACACAAACCACTGCATCTCTTGCATTTGTTCTATCAAGTCTCTTATTACAGGATCACTGCTGTATATCTCTCTTTCCAAAACATTGCTTAATGTTTGAGAAAACAACAGTAGCCTATTATAAATATCATCATACTGATCTTCATAGAAGCTTATTCGATTTAAACTACGATAAAGCAACACTCCTAGAAAGACGGCAATGATGCTAATAAATATCAATAATAAAATTTCAAACATCTACACTCTCTTCTTCCGGAAAACATACTAGTCTTATTTCTTGTTTATTAGAAAAAAGCTTAATATACTCATCCTTAGAGTCTATTAGCTCTAGCTTATTATTAAAAAAGTTATATCCAATTTCTTTAGTTACCATATCATATAGGTTCAAGATAGTATTATTATACATATTTAACAAATGAGGATGCACTTCTAAAAACAATAAAGGTCTTACTTTATTAAAAAAGTTAATCCCACCTTGTAAAACTCTATACTCATATCCCTCTACATCTACCTTAACCACATCTGCTGTGTTTTCTTTTTCCTCTAGGCTGTGAAACCAATATCTATCTAAAGGTTGCATTCTTATCTTTTCTTTATCTTCCCATGGCGTATCATCTTGAGTCTCTACTCTATAAAAAGGATCATCCCTTTCGTATAATATAGCCATAGTTTTAGCTTCTTGTTCTATAATAAAGTTCTTCTCATCTTCCTTTTCGCCAACCAAAATAGAAAACAGCTTAACATTATCATAACGAGGATCATCACTATTATGTTTAACAATCTCTCTAAACGTATCATTGTTCCAAGGAGAAGGTTCAAAACATCTTATTGTTTTAGTGTTGTCGTCATTATTGTTAAGCAGAAAAGTGAAGGAGAAGAAACCTATGTGTCCTCCAACATCCCATAGTGTTTTCTTATCTTTAGTAAGTTTAATAAAGTTGCTCATCTCCCAAGCTTGGCCAGTCTCTGCGTCCCACTCATTGTTGAATATATCAACACTATCTGCCATGCTATCTGGTAAGTCTATTTCAAGAATATCTTGTATGTTACACTTCATATCTAACCTTTGCTTTTTATATATTAACACAAAACAAATAAGTTTTAAACTCTATTTCAGATAGGTGACACTCCACACTATAATAGTAGAGATAGCTAGTCCAATCATTATTCTAAAGAAATCTTTGGTAAGCATTGGGAATACTTTTTTAATGTTTTTCTTATCCAACGCAGTAGCAATAGCAAGCTCTCTACCTGCGAGTAAGCCACAAAAAACCCATGTGGTTGACATGGGTATGGAGTTAACTTCTTTAAAAATATACAACACTAGAGCATAAACAAAATCAACTAGAGTTGCGCTTCGCACATATTTAGTATTTACTTTTGTCAAAACTATTTGTTGTATCTTTCCACCTCTCTCCCAAAACATATAACACAAACCCAATACAAACACAAGACTAATAGCAATCATTGTCTCCCATGAAACTTGTCTTGGAAGAAACACAGCAATGTTCGCCATGTCATGTGACAACCAAGTAAACCATAACCAACCAGTTGTAGTCCATTGTCCTATACGCCACCAGATATCGTGCCCACGCGGAATGTCTGCTTTGGTTTCTAACCATCGTGATACTGCCAACCATATTGCATAAGCAGCAGTAGCGGATACCACATAACCCAACGCAGATTTTATCAACATCTTCTCAAACACTACACCAGTTGCGAAAGCAGACAACACTAAAAAGGTAGTGCTTACAGGCACACCAAGTTTAGTAAGTGCCACAAGAACAAGAGGCGCTACTGCATGATACCATTGTATTTCTTGAAAAGGAATCTTAGTAAGGCGACCATAGGAAATGTCGCCACCATTTACAACCCAACCATACCACAAAGTAAATAACAAAACTGCACTTGCAGGTAACCAAAGATGTTGCCACTTAAATCTTTCAGAGTTAGAAGCTATCCATGTTCCTAAAGTTTGAACCGAATCATTTGCAATAACAGAATAAGCAGCTAACAGAAACCCAACCCACATATACACACTTGTCAATTCCAAAGTCTATCTCCTTAAAATAATTGAACGAATCCCTTTACTGTATACTGATCTTTCTTTTGTTGAACTTCTAAATACAATCTTTCTTTACCCAAAAACTTTTTCATCTTAAATTTCCAATAGCGATCATTGGTTGATACAAACAAAGGCCATTGTGGATGAGCATACTCTAGAGTATAGTTTTTATACTTAACAGCAATAATGGGATGCCCCTGTTCCTTATATTCATTGTAGGTGCCTCCCACATAAAAGTCAATGCTCTTTTGTATTTTTATTAAAAAGTTCTCGACACCAATAGCTATTCTTTTAGCATCTTCTTTACTTTCAATAAGAGCATCATTCTTAAAAAAAAGTCTTTCGGCCAGAGCATCATTGCTCAAAACCGAAAGACTTAAAAGTGTTATAAAAAAATATTTCATCTCTTCTCTCCTTTATAAAAATCTCTATATTTATTATGTATCAATGATGATACACCCTCAAAAAAGGAGAGTAAATAAAATGAAAAAAGTTGTTGAGAATTTGCAGTACTTATTTTTTCTCACCTCTGTTCTTATCACCATTCCTTCCTATATCGTTTGGATTACCAGTGTCCGCGATAGCATTGTTCAACTTAGATGAAGCTCAATAATTCATAATCAAAACTTCTTCACCTATGCTTTGTGATTCCCCTGCTTTAGCACCGGAGGCTTTAACAAACTCTTTTGTCTCCCATTTGTATTGATCCTTGGGATACATATCATTTAGCCCATCAAAGTCATAGTAAGAAAGGGAAAACTGGCCCTTCATATTGTGGAGGCAATTCATCAATTGAAAATGTTCTTCCCTTCCAAAACCATGCAAGCTATAATATTCTTCAGTGTTCCAGTAAGGGGGATCACAATAGAAGTAAGTTGTAGGTGAATCATACTTAGCGATGACTTCTTCAAAAGACATATTCTCACAGGCATCAATATTCTTTAACCTGCGTACATTATCTTCATCACTCAATCTCTTATGAAAGGCATGAAACTTAGAGGTGTTCTTTTTTGAATCATCAGTAAAAGTAGACTCAACCGCCGAAGCTCCAGAAAAACAATTAGTAAGAAGAAAAACATATTGCATTGCAGCCATTTGATCTTTTCTACCGGCTTTTATTTTCTCTCCAAACTTTTCACTTATCTCAGTATTAAGCTCCACTCTTCGCTTTCTTGCAAACTCTAATGTTTCATTTAAACTCTTACGTTCTTTCTTAACAATAGATTTATCTTCTAAAAGTTTACGCAAGGTTTGAATAGCAAATGTAGTCGCAAACATATCCTCCTTACAATAGTAAAAGAAATCACGACATTCTTCAAGAGGTCTTTTATCCGGCCCCGATTGTAGTGGAGGATTCTTCTCATTAATAAACTTATCAAATTGTTTGGGATTAGAGGCACACCTATAAAGATTAACCATGTAAGGATTAAAATCATTATATATGTGTTGCTTTGTTGCCAGAGGATTATCCGGATCACTTTTCATATAAACCCAAAATGCTCCCCCGAAAACCTCAACATAAGTCTCCACACCCTTTGGAATAAAGCTATGAATCCAAGGGGCCATCCTACGTTTCCCACCCATATAAGTCAACAAAATAAAACCTCTTTCTTTTTTAATGTAACCATTTAAGCCAAACTATCTTAATGAAAGTCATCCATTTTATAAACCAACTTCTGTAAAGAAGCGTTATTATATTTATAGGGACTAACACCAGGCGATTCTAGAATGTCTATTCTGTTTACCCATCGTTTGTGCATCGTGTCACGGACTTGATATAGTCCAGACTTTTCACCAGCAGAGACAACGACCCAATCACCATAGTCAAGAAAACCCCCATTACGGATAAGCATATTTTGTGCAACAGCAATGTAACGGTAATCACTAGCGTTCTCTATTCTAAAGACGGTGCCGTCTGCGGTAATGTTGGGAGTGCTATCTGTTTGTTCTGGAACAGGGTGATACATTGTAACCGTGACATTGAGCTTGTGAGCAGTTGATGCATCTATTCTTTCCTTTATTCCTATCAGTTTGCGTTTACAATCATCTAGACTTGTAGCTAAGTGTAATCCCTGTATAGTATTGACTGCCATCAAACTATCAGCCACATCCACCTTAATCAGTGATGCGATTAATTGTTCTTCAATCTGAGTAACATAATGATTTCTTTCAACAGCATAACCAATAAACGCCAACAATCCAACTACCAAGATTATGTTTTTAATCATCTTTATCTAGCTCTGCCAATATTTCATCCAAACTAAACAGCTCTGGCTCTTCTTCTTTTTTCTTCTTAAGTTCATCTAACTTAGCCTTTTGTTTTTCATCTAGACCATCTTCAATGGCTCTCTGAAACTCTTCATCGGGAATAAAAGAAATAAACTCTTCACCTTCTTCAAACTCATTCAAAGATTCTAAAGCATGAACATAATCTTCAAGCTCAGCTATGTGGTTCAAAAGCTTTTCTTGACGTTCCATAAGTTTATTGACAATCTCAATAAGCTTGGTTACCGACTTCTGTTTAGCTGCTCTACTCATATTATAACATCTCTAGGTTAAAGTTATCTAACGGTTTCTCTATTTTCAAATCCTTCAACTTATCATTCTCTACAATAAGTTTAGTGCCACCTGTTATTTGTTTCTTACCATTTGACTCCTGTATGTTATAAAGATAAAAAGTTGTCTTCCACATTGTTACCCTTACTATTCTGCCAGGTCTTCCATCTAAAATAACAATGTCATCATTGTTGTAGTCATTGCCACAAAATATCAAAAGCCCTGCAATTGTTGACTCTATAGTGGTTTTAAAAAATAATACTGCCAATGCTGCTAAGAACATCCATCCATATTCGCCCAACAAAACACTTATGTTACTTTGAATAACATTTTCTATTTGTTGCGCTTCCATTTTTTACTTCTCCTTCTTGATACTATATACTACAAATATCAGAAAGAGGTGTCTCCAACGCTACTTATCTACGGCATTCTTTTCCAACTGTTGAGGAAATGTTTTCCACTACCGTATCATACTCTTCCTTGAGTTGCTTTTCTTTAATTCTAATAAGTTTATATCCTTCTTTTTTAGCTAACCAGTTTTTAGTCATATCATTTTTCTTAGCCATAAGTATGACATAACTAGGTTTGCCTTGTGTGTCGTGCCAGTATGCCCCATCGACTTCAATGAGAACACCATACTCTACTAAATGAAAATCATAATAGCGCCATCTGTTTTGAAAAGCAAGAGCCTTTTCACGTTCATATTCTATACCTAAGCCATCTAGAATATCAGCAACAACTTGCTCCAAATAAGACATAGGTCTATTAGAGCGATTACGAGGCGACCACTTCTGAGCGCCTTGTAACTTCTCCTTCATTTTCTTTATACTATTTTTATTATATCTTTTCTTAGGCATTTAAAATCTTCTATCTTAACTACTCTTATTCCAATGTCGCTTTCTTCTTTTCTTATGTAGGCAATAACATTGTCATCTACGTATTGATTAACAACCAAGTCAAGCTGCCGCATCGAATGCGCATCTACGTATTTATCCCAAATGTTTAAAACCCCTACACCTAACCCGATACTTTCTTGCTTGGTTAATGGCATATTTATTCTCCTTCGTCTTCGTTTTCTAACTTATATAGCCTTTCTTTTATCATCTCAATATCAACCATAATATTTTGTGCTAGGGTTCGATAATCCTTCATCAGCTTTTCAGTATCAACAACCCTCTTATGTATGGCAAATAATACCTCATGGGGTTCAGCTTGCTCAGCCATTTGTATTTGCTGTGGTGTTAAAATATTACCTTCACTCTTCTCCGTCATCTGTTGTTAACCTTTCATTTAAATAATCCAAAACATTATTAACTAGTGGGTTTTGCTGCCCCTGTTTATTTACTTTCTTAACAGGCTTAGGTTTTGGTTCCTCAAACTGCTCTTCCATTTTTTCTACTTCTTCTTCCACAGCATTACCGGCAAGTTTCTCAGCTATACTTAGCAACTCTACGTTCAATGAAAATACCGCAGCTTGTACCATTTCCATTTTCTTTAAAATATAAAAATGACCTTGGGGTCCAATCATATCAGACACTTCATCACTGGCTAATGCAATATTAACCGACTTATCAAAGCTTCCCATAGCGCCTTTAATAATATCTATTTCGCCCAGCAATGATAGCACTTCATCAATATTTGTTGGAACATCCTTACTCCGCATCGGCTGTCTCCGTTTCTAGTATTATAAGCTCAATGTTTTCCAACTGTCCTGCGCCATTAAGGTCTACCCTTAAGTCATATTGATTAAGAAGCCTGGCAACATTGCCACCACTTTCTTCAAACATATAATACAACATTCTATTAAAATCTTCATTGTTTGTATCTTTTAAAGATGAATCATAAACCGTATTACATATAACCCACTGCTTAAAGAATCCATTTTCCGTAAGAGCTTGGTCAGGTAGGGTGCTAGGAACCTGCGCTCTTAATGCCTTAGATGCTTCCAGTAGTTTGCCACGTAAAAGCTCTAGGCGAACTGCAAGTTCTTTTTCATCTACGTCTAGAATTGTTTCTTCTTGTTCTGTCATCATAACCCTTTCTTATAATGACGGGGCTATTCAAGAGCATTTGCATAATAGTGTTGGTGAAAAACCTTTATGGGAGATACCAACTGCTTGATGCTTATTTGAATAGCCCCGTTTATTTATGGTATTTCTATATCTTCATCCTCATCGTCTGCCGGATAATATCTATCATCCTCATTGTCTAGTTCATATAAAGAAAAGACTGGCTCTTCTCCCAAACTATCTTTCTCTATATTTCCTTCCTCTAAAAGTTTGCCTGCCAATAATGGCGCATGAAGCGGAATAAAAGAATCAGCACCAGATGGATTGACAATCAAAGTATTAATAGGAGAAGGAGCTAAACTTTGAGACAATAAGCCCGGCCCTACCTTATTAACCACTTGCATATTGTGTTGCATTATCTCAGTTATTTTGAGAATAGAAAACTGAACCAACACTAACTTTTTACCAAAGTTCTTGACCAGTCCTTTTCTAATCTCTTTTTTATTCACATAGTTGGCGGCAACATTCTCATCAGTGAAGCCAACAATAACCTTCTCACCACTTGACAAATCTACTGTATATAAAGAGTTGCCAGTCGTATTTCCAACAAACCACATCTTCCATTCATTCTTAATAAGTTCATTGACAATAATTTGCGCACCAAGTTTACCGACATTATTTTCTATATAATCATTAGTCCACTTGCGCGAATCAATTTTCATTTACACTCTCCCAAATAAATATCAACCTATAACTGTTGTCGCAGCTCTAATATCTTTTCTTCACCCACAAGAGCGCCACGATCCCAAGCTATACTTCGCCCAAAGGTATCAGCATTCAACTTAACAATTAAAACTTTACCAGGAATCAAATCGTCTGTATGATACTGTAGTTTATTGTGCCACACTCTAAAACTGCTACCATCATCTGCCCTCACATTTGCATATGGTTTACCCTTCTTTGTCTTTAACATTTCTACAGTTCTTACTGTCAACCATACATGGTCATGGCTTTCAGCGTCATCATCAAAATCAGAGATGTGAGTAACTCCCATTTCTTTTACAACAGAAGTCATTTGTTCCCATCTTTCTCTATTTTCCGTAACTCTAAAACCTACATACTCTAACTCATTAGTTATCACTTCAACTTCATTATACTCTTCTTCTGTATTAATATTGAATACCTTTATCAATGATTCAAGTCTATCACTGCGAATCAAATCTTTAAGAGTTAAGCTATCATCATCAAAAACCTTTTCACAAATCTTCTTCAAATCTCTCTTTGGCAGATTGAACAAGTTGTAATAGATGTCAGTAATGTCAACCAACGCCTTTCTGGTATAGTCTCTCCCACAGAAAACAAGACCATCAAACAATCCTAATGAAATCAACATCTTCAAATCATTTGCTGAAACCATCTTATGTTGAAAGTTATCTTGTAAAAACTCTGTATAGTCAAGCCAACCCCCAGCACTTGGCATATGATTCTTTATCTTATTCAATACAGTTTTACCTAAACCTTTTACTCCCAACAACCCTACCATGAACTCATCCTTAGTAACCTTGAAATCCAAAGAAAAGTTATTGATGTTACCCAAAGTAATCTCCGGATTATCCAACAAGTCACGGGCCATTGAAAGACACAAGGCTATTTCATCATGGTCATCAGCAGAATGATTACACAACACCTCAATAAACTCTGCCGGATACTTTGCCTTGAAGTAACTAGTCCAATACGCCAAGATACTATAACTAATAGCGTGTGACTTATTGAATAGATAACCTGCGTTTTCTATCAACTTATCAGCAACCTTCTTGGTTTCTTCTAATGATAGAATGAGTTTTTCTGGGCTACTATACAAATGCTCTTCTAAATAAGCATTGCACTTCTTCTTATCCAATGACTCGGCTGTCTTACGAAGAATGTCACCTTCCCCAAAGCTCAAACCTAACATACTGAACATTTGAATAAACTGCTCTTGGTAAATCATAATACCTTGAGTCGGCTCTAGTATCTCTTCAAACATTGGGTGATGGTCATTGGTCGGGTCTTCTTGACCATTCTTACGGCGAATGAAAGCATCCAACGCACCCATCTTAATAACGCCAGGACGATAGATGGCGTTTACAGCTGCGATGTCTTCAATAGTCTTTGGTCTAGATTGTTGTAACACTCTCGTAATGTTTGAGCCTGCAAACTGAAACACACCAAAGGTTTGACCATCACACAATAACTGAAACGCCTTATCATAATAAACCTGTTCTTCTTCAGATAACACCTCTCTATCCAACGGCATATTATACAAGTCAGCAATGTTCATTCCTACCTTATCCATCACATCCTTCAACACCGACAAAGTAGAAATACCCAACATATCAATCTTGAGAAACTTCATGCTTGCCAGTTCATCTATCTGCCATTCTGTAACCAATACATCATCCTTAGTCTTTCTCAATGGCATCATGTCATACAATGGACTAGATGAGATAATAACACCGCCAGCAGCAATGGTTTGATTTCGTGCGTTTCCATTCAATACATCAATAGTTTCCACAAAATCATCAGCTTCATCCTTATCCATCTCTTGGACAAACTTTCTTACCTCTGGCTTGTCATTCATTATTTCGCTGAATGATGCCATGTCTTTATTCAGAGAGATGTGCCCCGATATAGTTTTGGCGATCTTATTTGATTCTTGGAACGGTAACTCTTTATCTTTCGCCAAATCACGAAACAAAGTATTAGCGGAGTAACGGGCATAAGCACACACAGAAGCAATGTTAGCATCACCCCATTTACTCGCGACATACTCTTTAACCTTTTCTCTATCTTTGTCCGAAAAGTCGTTATCAATGTCAGGCTCCTTAATTCTTGTTGGATTCATAAATCTCTCAAAGAAGAGATTATACTTTATAGGATTCAAATGAGTTATGCCTAACAGCCAACACAATAACGCTCCACTCGCACTACCTCTTCCAGGCGACATTAGAATGTCATTATCATAAGCAAACTTACAAAAGTCTTGCGTGATAAGAAAATAGTCTATGTATCCCTTATCTGCCACAAGGTCTAACTCTTTCTTCAATGCCGTTGTGTATTCGGGAATGTCTTCTTCTTTTATTTGCCCTGCTTCTAACTTCTCTTGCATTCCCTTCTTCAACTGATGAACTATGTATTCTCTATTATCCTCAAAACCATCGGGCGTTTCAAACTTAGGTTCCTTCAAGGTTTCCATGTCGAGCTTAGCATTACACCTTGAAGCAATATGTTTGGTGCTTTCAATAGCTTCTTCTAGATACTCATCAGCAATCAAGTCTCCATAACCATTATCATACCACAACGCTCGCATCTCTTCTTCGTTAGCAAGATACAAAGTATGAACACCAGCTTCATCAAACTTACCATCTGTATTCATTCGCCAAAGAAAGTCATGCACTTTGTCATGTTGCTTCAACACCACATGAACATCATTAGCTAGAACACACTTTACGTTTTCATACTTCTTACGAAACAACTCTATCAAGGCTACGTTATAATCTTTTTGTATATCCAAATCATGTGGATGTAACTCAATAAAAAGATTATCTTCACCAAAGATTCCCAACATTCTGTCAAACCAAGCTGTCATTTTGTCAGTTTGTTTTGCTTGTAAATACCTCGCCATATTGCTAATAACGCAAGTTGTTGTAGCAATAATGCCTTCAGAATATTTCTCTAACAAATCTAGGTCTATTCTAGGTTTCCCATAATAACCTTCTGTATTCGCATAATAGTTCAAACGAAATAGGTTTTTCAATCCAATATCATTCTCAGCCAATAGCAGAAGATGGGGTGACCTCAACCTCAACTTATTCTTTTCTCTTACCTCAGTTGCTGTCAGACCTTCTCTTTCTGATTCTGTTAGACCTCTCTGATACATATCTTCAACTGCATACATCTCGTTTCCCAAAATAGGCTTTACACCTACCTTAGTCATCTCTGTATAAAACTCAAACAATCCGGCCATAGTGCCGTGGTCAGTAATCGCACAAGCTTGCATACCAAGTTCCGCACATCTCTGTGCGTAATCTTTGGCTTTACCTACACCATCCAACATTGAATAAGTTGTATGAAGGTGTAAGTGAGTAAACGTATCTACCTTAGACATTTAGTTTCCTTTTATCTATCATAATACATTAAACAGGTTCCATAAACCATTCGGGTATAACTGCTGGCTCTTTCCATTTGGCGAACTCAGCCTTGTCACATTTGTAATACATACGATACGCCGCTACTGTATCTTCTTGCTGATAGTCGGGAGGCATACATTGAGGCGGTGGTGAAAATGGACGGTTGGGTATGCGTCTTGGTGCATGTCGAAGAGCTTCGGATAGCTTGCTAATGCTTGTGTGAACCTTTCCATAACGCCGTTCATACTCACGACCTAAAGCAATGAAGTGGGAATAAAGCCACATATAGTTTAGGTGACCAGAACGCGCCCAAATAGTAGAAGGATGATTTTTATAAGATGCTTTGTAGAGCAAGTCATTGTCAGACTTGTCAAGAATACGGTGGGCTGTAGAAAGCATTTGTGCTGATTCAAGAATCATTTTCACAACGTGCTTGTCACACATCTGCTCAGCTGCGCGAGCCGGATGGTTGTCTAAAAAGAAAATATTGATAATAAGCCTCCTTTGAATGTATATATAATATAACACATTCTCTTCGGTTTGTCAAGGATTATTTTTCAAAACATTCCCCAGTTCCACAATCATACAACAACTTCGCTGTTGCAGTGCAATATATCTTATTACTTGCTACATCTGGCGAATATTTAGCACTTTGCCCCAATGTAAAATGCTTCTCCATCATCACAATATCATTATCAAAGTCAGTGCCTAACTTCTTCAATGTTCCATAAAAATAAGTACCGGGCTTTTGTTCAACAGATTTTGCAGGTTTAATAAGATTGGTTAAATCAGCACCATGAGTATTGTTTTGCTTACGGCGATATCGCTCATGGGTTTTTTGACCTTCGTCTTTTAACTTCTCTTCTTCTTCACGTTCTAAATACTTATCCAATCTTTGACGTTCCGGAAGTAAATCCTTTTCCCACTTACCATTATTTTCTTGTTTACGTTGCGCCGTTTTAATGATACTGTTAACTCTCGACAATGTTATCTCCTTTTTAGACTATTTCACATGAGCCGCCAGCACACGCTAGCTCACCCGTCAAATCAGTGTTATCTGCGATTTCTACTATTTGTGATACATCAACTTGCTTTAACTGAGCATTTAGCTCATCAAACTTATCAGCTTCAATATCTTCAAAAGGTGCTTGTGTATAAGTTCCACCATCATATGGCAATACACTTAATCCATTATAGAATGTTTTATTTTTCCACATCCATTCACCAACCTTTTCCCATTCATCTTCTTTAATGGAAACAGTGCAAGATACATTATGGGTATTATTTCCTTGAATGTGACCAGGCTCAATCCATCTACTGTATATATCTCTTACTCTTTCAAGAAGCTCAACAGATGTTTCATGTCTTAGAATACCATCGCCAGGAGCTTTTTGTGGAATAGAAATAACCGCTTGTGTTTCGGGCTTAAAGAAATCATCTTCCAATAACTCTGGATGACGAATGGAGAGATAGTTATAAATGGCTTCGTTCTTACCTACACGAACTCTGCGAATATAATAGTCATTATGCCAAGCATGAACTCCACTAGAGGTTCCCAATACACAAGAAGTAGTTCCACTAGGCTTAACTGTAGTTACTCTAGCAGCGGGATTGATACCCAACTCACCTGCGTAATACTTGTTAGTCGATACTGCCAAGTTAGCAGCCTCTTCCAAATCAAGGCGTTGCACTCGACCACTACCAATGCCTGTCATGCCAATACCAAGCAATGCATCTTTCTCTGTAGTACGTCGCCACACATCGCGCAGATAATGAAAGTCAGTATAAGAAGCTTGAAGAGTTCCGATAAGAGATGCAGCAGAAACTCTATCATTAAGTTCTTGCTGTGTCTCTATGTCGCTCACATTTACTTCACAAAGATTACAAAACTGAAAAGGTCTTAGTGCTATTTCGGCACAAGGATTAGTTCCCCATTCCGAATCATTAGTAAAATAAACGCCAGGCTCACCGGCACCACTAGCTTTTACTTTTTCCCAAATGTTAAAAAAATCTTTCTTCTTAACTCTATGTCGCACCACGACTGCGGAGTTGTTGGCTCTTGCTCTTTGGGGTTCGGTTTCCCACCAGTCTCCAAACTTGCATTGGAGCATTTCTTGATCATCAAGGGAAAACAAACTAATAGTAGCAGACCTACGGATGCCTCCAGATAAAACTGCGTCTGCAATCCAACAGACGATATCATGTACTTCCAAAGTGGAAAGTTGGTCACCGTGTTCCTTTCTGTTAAAAATCCTTTGAATATTATGAACACAATCCCGAAGGGGCTCTGGTCCTGGCGCTTTACCCCCACTAGTGACTAACAACGCACCTTTTGGTCTGATGCTTCTAAAATCAAAAACTGGCTCAGGCTTTCCAAGAAAATAACATTTCATCAGCATTTTAATACAATCAGCCCAACCCTCTATACTATCTCCAACCAAGTATCGGCGTTTCTTAGTGGGCTTATGAACAGTTGGTAACTTTTCTACATGATGCTTCTGAACAGAATATCCTACACCAGTTCCCCCTAATAACAAAAACATGACTTCGCTAAAGGCACGATAGTCATCAATGGGTAAGTAAGCGCAATTATAAATACGTGTTGGGGTTTGAGAAATAGCACCGCCAGCAAACTGAAGAGATCGCATTGAAGGTAAAACCTTCTTATCATAAACTAACTTATACGCTTTTTCTATATCTGATTCTAACTGAGGAAAGTTAGAAGTATGCATTTCTTTGTTGCGAGTAATAAGTTCTTCCCAAGTTTCTCTACGTTGTTCATTTGGCAGATATCTTGCATACTTCATATGTACAGTTACTTCTGATAAAATCTCTTGGCTTAGCTCCATCAACTGTCTCCATCTGTTTGCGTTCTTACGTTCTTAGCCGACTCATAACCATCTCTAAAAAATCCTTTTCCAAAACTTAAACCCACCTGTTCTATTTTTCTTCTTGTCTCTATGCCGCAGTTAGGACAATAAACTTTTTCTTTTGGATTGTACTTTGTGATACTCATACTTTTAGTCAAGTGATAAGTGCAACCATCGCATATCCAAGTGTATTCAGGCATTATATACTTTTCTTTCCTTCTTTTTCTACACGATGAATGAACTCTGTGTTTCCGTTATCATAAGATAAAAGCACTTCAAACTCTACTGACTCATTAGTATAAAGCTCTTCTTTAGTGATAAGGTCATTAGCTATTTTTATAACATCATCACGGCGTGCTTTATTTCTACCTATACTATAAACATTTGAAATCTGTGTATCCGCATTGCCCCATCGTTTTGTTTTTGTAACCGTAAACCTATCCATTAATCCCCATCCTTATATGTTTGATATAGACTTCCTATTTTATTCCTACTCTCGCCGCCACCATTCAACAAACTAGTCAGCTTATCAGAAGTTGAAAAGCCAGCCGGTTGGTCGTCATTCAAGTCAATAAAGGCACACTCTGGCTTCATGTCAATGTTGAAGTTTACATTAGCTGACCCCATACGATTCTTACCAATGTGAAACTTACGTTGTGAGAATGTTCCAAAGAAATCAACAACATGAGCCTTATTGATTGCTTCACCAACTTTATCAATGGTAATAACATCATCATTAAATCCATCACGATTACTCTGAGTTGCTGTCCAAATAGGCAACTTCAACTCCATAGACAAAGCTCTCAAGTCTTCAAATACAGACTCAAGCTCAAATCGCTTTTGCTCATAACCTCTTCTAGACTTCATCAAATCACCATAGTCAATAATGATAAGGTCTGGCTCAAAACCATTAGACAACAACCTACCTACATGAAACTTGATTGTATTAATAGTTGCAACCTTTGGTGGATATTCCTTAATCATCAACTGACCACCGTCAAAACGAGCCAGTTCACTTTCTGCCTCTACCATTCGGGTTCGTAGTTCTTTTGTTGGAATACCTGTAATACGAGAATCATAACGATTACCCACATGGGTTTCGCTCAACTCCATAGAATAATGAATCACATTCTTGCCAGCAGCCAATGCTCCATAACCAAGATTGACTAGAAAGAATGACTTACCGCCGCCGGTTGGAGCCATTACCACACCTAACTCACCATGTGCTAAACCACCATCTAATACTTGCTCATCATCCAACAATGGAAAGCCAGTGGGAATAGTTTGCCGAGTATGAACTTTACGTCTTGACTCAAAGCTATCAAAATAGTTTTGACCCAAATCTTGTTCTGTGTTTATCTTTAGACTCTGCTCAATAACTGATTGAATCTCTTCATACTTTCCTTCTTTCAACAAATCTACAGAAGTAAGTATTGCCTGCTTCATGGATTGATTTTTACAAAACTCTAATGACTTATCCTTTGCGTATTCTATTTCTTGTCGGTTTACTTTTGTCTCAATGTCAATAAGCACTTCAAGCGTATCTTCTTTGAGTTGATTGTCGGGTAGAGATGAAATCTCAACCTTCAATGTCTCATAGGTAGGTGGAGTGTTATACTTATTGAATAACTTTCTTACTTCGGTCCAAACTGTCTTGTGAGCGTCACTAGTAAAATAATCGTCCTTCAATGTTTCAAATGACTTTTCAAAAAACTCTCTATCAGTGAGAAGTCCTTGAATAACATTATTCTGAAACCCTACTCCAAACGACTCAAAAGAATCAGTATTTGTTGCCAATGTTGTTCTCCTTATAGAACGGGTTGTTCATTTAGGATGGAAAAGTTAGCCACCCAGTTATCTATATTGTTTGGGCTAATGTCTTCGGACATAAGATTAATACGAAACTTATAAGAATTAAACTTTGGTGTGTCGGAAATATAAGAGTTTCTCAAACTATCTATAGAGGCTAGAGATATCTCCAACTCTAACAACTGAACTATCTTGTAGTTAAGCCTAATAAGCTCTTCGTTATCAATATACTTTTGATACTTACTTTCACTACGACCTTTTAACCATTCAAACAAATCATCAATGTCGTATCCCTTTTTATCATCCCAAAGAAGATGTATTTGGCGTTTAACTGTTTTTTCGCCTACACCTTTTACACCTTGAATATTGTCACTCTTATCACCCACTATTGCCTTTAGCAAAGCATAGTTAGGTGGATGAATGTTTTCTTTCTTGTGCATCCACTCTAAGTCAATCATTTCACCAGTAGGATTTTCTTTGGTTTTTACAGGTCGGAATACAGAGATGTTTTCATCCACTAGTTGTAGATAATCTCTATCGGTTGTAATAATGATTGACTTCTTATCAATGACCTTTTTAGCCAAGTATGCAATAGCATCATCAGCTTCCAAATATTTTACTGCTACCTGTTTCATTGGTAAAAAGTCTAAAGAGTTTTTGAGTAGGTCTAACTGTCTAGCAAAGGCTTCTTTTTCATCTATATCAGAGGTCGTAAAACCACGCCTCATCCCCACCATCTTTCGCCCTTCTTTATACTCTCGTAACTTCTTGCGTCTTCTCTCACCCGATTGTGCGCCTTCCCAAGCTATTACACATTCGCTTGGCTCAAACCGTTTAATGTAACTTTGTAGAGCATTGAGAGAACCATAAATACCACCTACGTGTTCACCGTTGTCATTAGTCAATGGAACACTTGCAAAACTTCTGCAATACAAGTTTAGTAAATCAATGAACAAGACAGGTTTGTTTTCCATTCAAAGAAACTCCTATAAGTAAATCAGACTATAGCCTGACTTGGTAGTGTGATAACATTTCTTAACACCATAATCTTGCATAATGCGATAACAAGATTTGCAAGGATGTGCTGGCTTAAGCCAACCATTTTTATCCTCACGGTAAATAAACATCTTTGAACCATAGATATCATCAGCATGACGATACGGATTTACTCTTAACAATACATCCAATTCTGCATGTATGCTTTGTGCGAAAAACTCATAATGCTTTTTAATCATTGGATGGCTTTTGTCTTTATTAAAACCAGTAAATACTTTGCCATTTTTTAGAATTAAGACAGTACCAAATCTTGTATTGTGAATACTCTTAAGACATTCATTTCTTGCAAGTCGGAACCACTTATTCTCCAAAACACCTTCTATAATATAACGATTTTCTTCAAACCTGTCAAGCATAAAATAAAACCTTTTTACCCTCTAAGACAAAAATAGACAGGGTTTTGACACCCCATCTAATTTTGCTTTCCTCTTCGGGTAATATAAATATGGCTAAAATATTTAAGAAAAAGGTACTATCAATCAAAAATATTTAGATTCAACTTTTGAAAAATATTTTTATGATTTTAGCAATGAAAGCAGTTAGTATCCATATGGCTGTTACTTGCCACCATGTTACTTCTGGAACACCAAGTGGCGCAAATCCAATATTCCACAAGTAAGCCAAAAATCCTGTAACAACATAAGTAATACCAACCACAGCCGCTAGGATAGCAACTGCTATAAAAACACAAGCAACACCACCGATGATAACATTTTTCTTATCTATATTTTCCTTAATCTTATCAGCTAGTTCTTCAGCGGCATTGTTGTTTATCGCAACCATTATAGTTCCTCTTCACCCACTAGTTCTTCAACTACTGCTTCTTCTTTTCTGTTAAAAGGATCTTGCTCTATTACTAATCCTTCTTTCACCTTAGTCTTACAATACGCATGCGCCTCAGCATTAGCGGAATCTCTTATCCACTCTACAAACTTTCTATTCTGAAACTCATACACTTCACCAGTATCTTTGTTGGTGATAGAAGATTTTTGAGCAGAGATTTTATCAGCGATACCGGCCTTCAAAAGTTCATCCAACCAACTTTCTTCATCAATCAAACCTCTACTAAAATACATCTTCAACTCTGCTTCACGGTGGGGTGGACCCATACGGTTCTTTATTAGCTTTGGTTTAATACCAACACCAATAACATCCTTACCCGTCTTAACTTTGCCACCACTATAAAGTTTCATTCTAACCGATGAGAAAAATGGAATAGCCTTACCGCCAGGAGTAACCGTATCATCACCAAAGAATACACCAATCTTCTGTCTAACTTGGTTTAGAAATACTAGTGCTACTCGCTGCTTACCAATGAAACGGATTAGCTTTCGCAAGCCTTGACCAATCATACGAGCTTGCATACCAATAGTAGCTTCACCATAATCATTTTGGATTTCTGCATCCGTAGAAGTGCCAGCTACACTATCCCAAACGATACAACACAACTTGTCTTTATCGTTTTCCTTGATTTTCCTAATGATTTCTTCAATAGCAGAAAATACTTTTTCTACCGAATCTACTTGAATATAAACTAAAGAGCCTTCGGGATAAAACTTCAATCCCAATAGCTGAAGGAAATCTTCATTAGCTGCATTTTCGGTATCAATAAGTACAGGAATCCCACCCTTATCTTGACAATCTTTCAGAATCATATACGACAAAAGAGACTTACCTGTAGCAGCCTCACCACATATCTCTGTAAGTCTCCCTACTGGTATGCCACCGTCAGCAGTAGCATCATTGGATACTATGGTGTCAAGAACTGTAGAGCCTGTTGAAAGCCATTCCTTGACCTCTGGTGGGGAATCTCCCTTACCTAAAATATAAGCTACATCACCTAGCTTTTTATTTAGGCTGTCAACAAGAATATCATTAAGAACGGAGTCTTCCCCATTAGAAGAAGACCCGTCCGTTGCAATCTTTTTTCTTGCCATTAATTCAACAACTTATCAAAAGCGTCATTGATTTTGTCGTTGGTGCTATCTTCTTCAGCGGTGACCTTTTCGCCCTTGGTGCTTGCGCCACCCTTGCTAAAGTCAATAGAAGTGCCTGCAGAAGAATCCGAATCATCGGCGTTAGGATTAATGTGCTTCTCCAACGCTTCCTTCATCTCTTCTACTGGGCTATACTCAAAGAGAGAGTTGATTGGAGAGATAGTATCAATCACATCCTTGATTTCCTTCTTAGGAGCCAACGGAGTCGGTTTCAAAGCAGTAGTAATGGTAGTCGGCATTAACCAACCATTGAAGCCAGGCTCAACAGTTACCATCAAATCCAAACCTTCATTTGGATCGGTGATGTCAACATTCTGACGTAGCCCGCTGCGAACATGATTTAGAATCTCCTTATAGGTAGTGCGAGGCGAAATACTCCACCAACGCAAACCCCTATCTTCTTCACCACGAAGCATGACCGGCAAGTATACACGAAGAGTAGGTGCCATAGTCTTAAACATTTCCTTGTAAGACTCATCCTTAGTTTTCGTGAACTCATTCCAACAAGTTGTAGCGAAATCGCAAATCGGATCTGGCTCATTCTTCATCTTGTTGGGGCAAAGAAAAGTACGACCACCGATACGGAAGTGGAACCACAACTCTTGGAAGGGCATTTCTAGATCTTCCTTATACGGAGCAATACGAAGTTGATGTTCACCTTCTTCCAACTTAATGATATTGTCCTGGTTGTTATTTCCGCCGCCTTTATTATCCAATCGGTCGAGCGCACTGTTGATTTTATCTAGGCTGATTGCCATTTTTATCTCCTTATGAGATTTGAGTGTGACACATCTTAATACATTTGTTTTCGTTTATAAACCAAGTTCTGGATTATTACTGTCAAAACATTCGCAACTCTCCCCACATCGTGTTAGAGGTTTTCCATTCCTCAATTTCAATACTATTAATATAAGCATTGAAACCGGTATTGTCAAGGCTAAAATTGAAAAAAGTAGTATTTTTATCATTTTTTATTTCCAATAGATATCTTCCCACACTTGGGTTGTTATTGGATAAAGCTCATGTAGCACTTTCTTCAGCACAATAGCATACTGCCTTATTTCCCATTGTGCATCAGTTTTATCACGTAACTCAATAAAGTTACAAATAGCCTGAAAAGAAGCTGTCCAGTAAAATTCTGTATAACAAGATAGCGGAAGTAAAGCTCTTGCTTGTTCTTTTGCTACTCCCACATCAAGAAGCTTATCATAATAATACTTTATAACTTGTTGCGCTTTCGTATAGGCTTCAGCGGCCTCTTCTTGTTTTTCAATCTTTCCACTGCTCGCCTGTTTGGAATCTTCGCTCTGCGCCCTAAAAACTTCTGGCACATAAAACTCATCCACAGGCACATATCGTTGGCTAATTTCATTCCAAGCATGATCCTTTGTTATAGAGGAAGAGGTTGTTTCAATACCAACAACGTGCTTATAAAGTTGTCGAGTAACAAACTCTGGAGCCTTTATATGAAACTGAACAATAAGATGGCGAAACGGAGAGAAATGTTTATGCTTTGCCAAGTAACGAACCAGTCGCTCATCACCTATATCATACTTGTCCTTACGCTTACCGAAACTTACGCGGGCGCTATTCGCTACCGTCAAGTCAGTTCCTAAGCAATCTATTACTTCAACAAAACCTTTATCTAAAACTTTTTCTTCAATTGACAATAGGGTTCACCTTTTGGGTTTTTATGCCAGCTTGTTTAAGAAATTCTAAACCATCTAGTATTCTATATGAATCTAAATAATAAAACTCTTTTATTCCCGCAGCTACAACTAACTTAGCGCAAGATATACAGGGTGTTTGGGTGCAATAGATAACACATCCTTCGGTGTTTATTCCATGACGAGCCGCATAACCAATAGCGTTTTGTTCAGCATGGATTCCAAGAAAGCAGGAACCGTTACTATCTTTACCACATACTTCTTCACCGCCATCAGTTTCACAATTGATATGCCCAGCAGGTGGGCCGTTGTATCCGAAAGATATTATTCTGTTGTCTTTAATTAATAAGGCCGCCTGCTGAGCTTTTACACAAGAACTTCGGTGGGCTATTTGTAATGTAATATTTACAAATAGTTCTGAGAATGTAGGTCTAGTCATTACCCCTACTTATGTGTTCATCATCATCGTATTCATCCCAAGCATCGGGGTTCGTATAGTCAATCTCTTGTAGCTTCTGTTTATTGTTTTTTCTACTATTACGTCTTTGATTCTTCTTCGTTCCACGGTTAGGGTTAACAACCTCTCTAGGCTCCCTACGCCGATTTGTTCTTGCCATCTTGCATGCTCACCTTTCTAAAATTTAGTCATTCCTAATATTTGATTGATGGGTGCAAATACTCCTGTTAGCTTATATGTATTTCCTTTGTAATCAAAAACAATCCCCTCACTAGGAACTATTTTGTCAAAACCACCAGCTCGTTTGATTCTCATCAACTGCTTCTTGAGCTGCGACATCTTTGTTCGATCACCCCCTTTTCGTAAAGTAGATATTGTTTGTGAAATATCCTTCCTAATGTCTCTCACACCTTTTTCTGGTGAGACAGCAATAAAGTTACGTGCATTTTCTAAAACGTCAGCTCCCAGTGAGAGGAAAACATCTTCAAATGGTCTAACATTTTTTTCAAACAAAGCTTTAGAATCAACTTTATCTAACTTACGTGCAAACTCATAAACTTTTTCATCCTTAATATTCTTCTTATTCAAAGCGAATGATTTATTACCTTCGGCAAATCTTTTAACTAGAGCTACCTTTAAGTCTCTACTTAACTTCACTCTGTTTTTCCTTGCCTCTTTTTCAATCATATTAAGCCAAAATTTCCTATGATATTGTAATAAACTATCCTTATTACTTAAACCATATTTTCTTTGTAAGTCAGTTATTTTTTTCATGTAAGCAGCTTGCTTTTTAGAAAAGTCTTGACTCTTAGGTAACTCTACGGCAACAGGGCCAATAATATCAAATGTCTTCTGTTTGTTTTGACTAATCTGTTTTATCATACCCGCCAACTCTTTACCTTCTTTGGCAGAAGTTCCAATCTTGTTTCCCTCTGCGTCAAACTTGTTTATACCGTGAAACTGAAGTAAGTCAGTGTTATATGGTATAACATTCCTTGTTGGTTGATAAATGATTTCAAGGTTAATCCAATTTCTACCATTATCAAATATACGGCTTTTTTGTTTTTCTGTCAAGCCATTAATTGATTTATTTAAATCTTCCATAGCAGAAACAAATGCTTTTTCTAACTCGCCTCTTCCGGCGAACATTTTCTTTATAGCAGCGATGGTTAATCCATTAGCTCCAAAGTTTTTACTTTGCGTTTTATTTCTTGCGGCAACTACTTCACCATTATGATAAGTGATGTTTAAGTTTTGGCCATCTGTTTTTTCTGATATTTTATTAACACTCATCTCACCCGACAGCAATGCAGTTATCATCTTCTTCATCTCTGCAAAGCTCATGTCTATATTTTCCCAAGGATGAGCCATGTGACCCGAAGCGCCACCTTCCAACATTAGACCTTCAGAAAGTTTACTGGTAACCATTTTAAATACAGAGGGGTTCTTAATGCCAGTAATATCTGCGAATAGTTTTTGTCTTTGTTTTGTGGAAAGTTTTTTATTACCAAGAGCTTTTCTAATGGTAGTGCCAGACATTTCTTTACCACCTACCTTTAACGCTACATGAGGTAGAGTATAAATGTATCCACCTTTCTTGTAGCTAACCATTTTCTCGCCATCTTTATAATGATTAAAATATTTGCCAGCGGCTAAACGATCACCATCTTTTTCACCAACAGCGAAAGTCACAATAGTATTATCGGGTAGTTTAGAAGTTATCTCTTCAGCTTTGTAGGGATTTTTAACCTTAACTATTTGCTTAGCTGGAACGCCAGCAGCACTGATTATTTTTTTCTTTTCATTAAAGTTAAAGGGGCTTTTCTCACCAGTAGCATCTGAAGTGGCGACAAAAACATTTTTAGCTCCAAACTTTGAGACAAGATGTTTGTAAGCTGTGAAGTGATGTTTACCCATCGGTTGAAATCTTCCGGGATAGATAGCAACAATACGGGGTTTAATGGCTTCAGTAAGGAGCATATTCTTTCTCTTGATAAAGTTATTCTCCTATAAATATTGTTCACAATGCAATAAAAACTCTCTCGCTCTATGTAATGTTCCACCACTTTCCATCATTCTTGCATAAGCATTATTGGCTATTTTTTGAGTCTCTTCTTCGTGACTTATATAATAATCAGCCTTATCAAATAGTTCCTCATTATTTCTATAAGACACATAATGCTCACCATCTTCATACGGAGTATGCCATACAAAAGGATCAATCGGTTGATAAAGAATCATACACCCCAGCGCCAAAGATTCCCAAAACCTTCCTGTTTGCCTGCACTCGCCCGCACCATAAGCTGCTACACTTATTTTTGATTCCCATAAGTTTTTAAAATAACCTACATTATGTCGCCCTTCTGTATCTACCTTTTGCTTTTCGGGCTGTTCATAATATGGGCCAATATAAAAACGATCTGAAGGTTCGCCATATTTTTCTTTAAGGCCATCTTGTATTTCTACTCTCCAAGGGCATTGACCTATTCCCATCATACATACTAGATCTAGTTTTTTATATTTCCATATGTTTGAATGCGCCCGGCCTTGACCATAAATAAAAAATCTATCCTCAACAGCAAACTCAAAAGGCACAACATTATCATAATGCTCTAGTTGAGTAGGATCTAGCTCTCTTTTCAAATAAAGTTTATACTTACTTGGATCGCTTTCATAAGGGCGATGATCGGAACCATCTAAAAATACATCTACTTCTACTTCATTTAATAATGGCCCTATTATTTGGTTATATTTACTCTCTAATGCAGAGTGTGCTAAAACCACAATGTCTGATGCTTTTGCCAGTTGAATCTGTGACTTTAACTGACTAGCAGGGCTAAGAGCATAGTTTTGAAATGAGTTTGAAAATACCTTTACATCATCAATCTTATTAAGACCTTCAATCAAAGCTGCGGTAGAATAACAATAATGATGGGGATTAATAACAAAAATATTTTTTCTTTTATTCATTTATACCTTAATAGCCACAAGTCTAGTGCATAAAATATCATCGGGATTTTTATAGGCTTTAATAGTAGAATCTTTTACTTGGAAGTTGCAAGTAACTAAGCCTTGATCATAATATAGGTTATCTTCTTTTTTGAAATAGTTATACCAATCTTCAGCAAGCCATGACACATGAGTGGGGTCACGATTATAAGCCCAGTTAGAAAACGGAGTTTCTAAATATAACTCCTTACCATGCTTCATAATGCGCCATATTTCATTCATCGTATCAATCAAGGGAACTGTGCGCTTACCGTCAACCCACAAACACTTGGGAACGTGTTCTAAAAAATCAATACCTTGAACAAAGTCAGCATAGTCAGAAGGTAGTGGTATGTCTTCAAACCCTAGGTTACAAATCTTATCAACACAAGGACCATCAACTACATCTATACCAATGTCTTTATAGCCCTGCATCTCTCTTTTGTTATTACCACAACCAATCTCAACATGAACCAGTTGAGCATCTATAGAGCCTAAGTTTTTATAGTTCATTTTCTATTTCTTTTACGACTAGCTTTAGCTATCTTCTTTTTCTTTTTATTCTTCTTTCGCCATTCGGGGCTAAACTTTTGAATAAATCTAGACTCAACCATTTTTGCATGCTCTTCTTCTTCTTTCAACTGAAGCTTTTCTGCTTGACTCATATTGCGAAGCTTCTCTTCTTCATCGGCCTTCTCAAACTTGGCCATCATTGCTTTTTCTAAATCATCTATTTTGTTCATGTGATTATCTTACTCGTAGCTTTCTTGAAGACTTCATCAAAAACTTCTTCTGGCATTTGAAACGTGCGACAGTTAGGGCAAACATAAATCATCATACCGCCTAAGTTTAATGGTAACACCTTAGACTTATCTTCATTTTGCTCATCCATTCGTTCTGTAATATTATGCCCACAAGCCTTACATGACCATACTATAGTGTTGCCACCACCGGCTTTATCTATTGGAAACTCCTTAATCTTATCTTCTGCCACTTGGTGCCTCCTTTATATCTTCGGGCTGTTTGATTTCTTCATCAAGCAACAATGTATAAATCTTCTTTAATGTTTCTGATTTAACACTATCGGAAATAGTTATTAATATCGTGCTATCTGCTTCATTATGCAAAACTTGTTTTAATAATCGTTCATTCATTCTATCACCAAATCCTCTACTATGCCATGCAGAATGATCTCGCTGCATAGTTCTATAACTCCATAATTGTAACTGTCTATGTGAATGTAGTCATGCTCAAAATTTTTACTAGGAAATGGGTCTTCACCATCCATTCCAAAAATAGAGAAAGTTGAGCCTAGGCAATCGTGGGCGTGTTCCAAAGCATTTAAAATGTTCTTACTTTTACCCGAAGAGGAAACAGCCACAAGATAATCACCCTTGTTAAAATGATTCATCTTTAACCATTCTACAAAAGTATTATCTTGACCGTAATCATTAGTAAGGGCGGTTAGCAAACTATTATTACTTAGCGTACTCGCCTTCACACTACATCGCTTATTTAGGTCAGTTGAAATGTGCTCTGCAATAGCGCATGAGCCGCCGTTACCTATAATAAATACTTTCTTACGATGACCAACGAACCCTTGTCGTCTTTGATACTCATGTCGCCACACCTTCGTAACCTTGTTAATAGTGTTTCTATCATCACTATCTTCTATCTTTTGCAATACAGAAATGATGTCTTTATAATAATCTTTTTCTACCATGCTAAAGTCTCCAGATTCAAAACTACCCTTGACCCATACTTGTCAATTATGAATGGCATTTCTTGATAATCTGCCAGCGCATCCTTTAGTTTCTTTTTATCTTCAGCCCAAAACAAAAAGAACCCGCCGCCACCTGCGCCTATTACTTTTCCACCGTTAGCTCCACCTATAGTTGTAGCAACATCATAAACTCTATCTAACTCTGAGCTACTAATGTTGCCAGCAAACTTTTTCTTCAACTCCCAGTTTTGCCTCAAAGCAATAGGAATAGCATCAATGTCTTTGTATATTAAATGCTCAACTAAGTCTTCAGCTACTTCAACATTACGATGCATATTCTGAACAACTTCACTATCGCTTATAAGATTTTGTGTTTGAGTTGCTAGTATATCTTTTGACTCTCTTGTTATTCCTGTATAAAACAAATGTAGGTTTTCAGAAATGTCTCTTATCTCTTGGTCGCAAAAACCAAAACCACTTACTCTATGCTCCGCTGCAGAAAACTCCATATGATTGAATCCACCAAAAGCCGCAGCATATTGGTCTTGTATTCCAATAGGCTTATTACATTTTTCTATTTCTATGTAACAAGCTTGGTCTGCCAAAGTTTTCTTACTAACGTGCCTACCTTCCAAGGTATGTAACGCAAGCAACAAACCAACAAGAAAAGAACTGCTACTACCCAATCCAGTTCCCTTTGTAGGTATGTCAGCCCAGTTGATAATCTCCACACCATAATCTACATTCATAAACTTAAGAGTTTCCCGAATGAAGTCATGTTGTATGTCATCAATCTTATTTACATCCACCACTTCATTGTCGGAATACTTCAAATAAATCTTATTGTCAAACCTTTTTTTAACCAACACATACACATACTTATTGATTGTAGCCGAGATGCAAGTGCCAGGATGTTCATCATAATATGATGCCATGTCACTTCCGCCACCTGCAAAAGTAATGCGTAATGGTGTCTTGGTTATAATCATTATTTTACAAGCGCCTTAATCTTATCAATAACTTCTTCAAGTTCTAAAACTCTTTGCGCTAAAAGACTTAAAGCATTCTCATCTTCTTTTTGTAGCTCTTTAAGTGGCAACTCTAACTGCACCCCACTAACATCATCATAAATCTCACGGCGATATATCGTCTTGCCATTATCGGGGCTTTCATAAATGTAGTTTTCTTTTTTCATATCTATCTTCTTCGCGTCTATTCTTTCGCGCATTTCAGGTGTTACTCTTACGGTCATTGCAAAACCTTTCCCAAAGATTAGTTACAGTTTTACCTACTCCTTCACTAAAACTTATTTTCGGCTCCCAACCAAGATGCTCCTTTGCCTTATCTATATTTACCAAAGTGATTTGTGCTTCATTAGGTTGGTCTGGTTGGTAAATAACATTGCCCGAAGCGTTGGGATAATATTCTACACAACTATTGTATACAACTTCCCACACTTCGTGAATAGAATGATTCTCACCAGATCCACCATTAAATGTTTGTGAATCTTTTTTATCTTGCCTATGCTCCAACGCTGCTAGATGTAAGTCACTCAAATCATCTATGTGTAGAAAATCACGGCGTTTTGAGCCATCGCCATAAATAACACAAGCTACACCATTAAAAAGTTTATTAGCAAACGAACCAATAACAGGTGGAATATCTCTGCTTAGATTCATCTCTGGGCCATAGATATTAGTATACCTAAACAGGGTTGTGCCTATATCATTAGTTAGACCAAAACTTCTAACAAACTGACTAGCTGCCATTTTTGTAATAGCGTAATACCCCATTGGAGTAATAGTGTTTGGAGCCATCCACTCGGCTACAGGATAATATTGTTCATCTTCAAAACTATCGTATTCAGCAGATGTATCGGAAAAATAGAAATGACTGACTAGACTTTCTTTAGCCAACTTCAGCATATTCAAAGTTCCCTTTACATTAACATCAATGGCTTCATCAACATTATCTCTACAATAATATAACTCACCTCTGGCCGCAAGATGCCAAACAGCATCATAAGATTCCCCAGTACCTTTCCAATCTCTAACATCACCTTCTTCAAAATGAAAACCAGATGGATGTGTAATCAAATCAGCAATATTGGAAAAATAACCACAACTCATATTGTCAATACCAGTAACGTGATGACCTGCTTCTAACAACTTTCGTGCTAGGTTGCTCGCAACGAATCCTGTTACACCTGTTATTAAATGTTTCACTACAGCAACTCCCTATAAAGACCTAACTGCTGTTTAGCAATATTCTCTGGTATACAATTTTCTCTCCAGTTATTAATACATTTTTCAGATATTTTAAAGTAATCAATATCTTTTTTTATAAATTTTTTCATTATTCTCGCATATTCATCAACATCATCACTCAGAACTACAAAACCACAATCTTGAATAACTTCTATGTGACCGTTAAACGGATGACCATAATGACTTATAACTGGCCTGCCATGAGAAAAAGCTTCCCAAACATTTTGTGGGCTACACTCGCCATCTTTTCTCGCATGGGCTAATACATCTATCGTATTATAAAACTTACTTATTCTTTCTTCGTCAGTAGTTTTATCAATATACCTTGCGTTTTTGATACCAAGTTTTTCAATATCATTACGACATTGTGCAGAGGGATTAACGAGAACAAAAAATACATTTTCTTTCTCAACCTGCGCAAAGGCATTTATATTAATAGGATCATATATATTTTCATCATCTCTGCCTATTCTTCCAAAAACAAAAGCACCAAGAGGAATGTGCAACTCTTTTCGCAAACACTCAGAAGACACGGGCGGCTTAACTGGAATACCTATAACACTATGACCTTCTTTGCCAGCTTGAGCAGCTTGCCATTGAATATGCTTAGATACATAAACAACTTTACTTATGTCTATTGTAGTATCTTGATTTCCAAAAGTAGATGTAGAAACAAAGTGTTCGGTATGTTCTTTAACTTCTTTTACGAAAGGAAACTCTGGAATGCCTGCAGAATAACGGTGAATAATAAATGGACTCTTATCTCTTACTATATTAATGAAGTTTTCCTCACCATTATATGGAAGCATTCTTTCACCAAGTATTTCCTTAAAGAAACCTTCGCGTGATAAATCTCCATCTGCTTTATATGCCAAATAATGCTCAAACGTATTATCGCCAACAAAGAAGCTCATATTGGTCTGAACCATTTTTTCAGTTCCACCTAATGTCAAATCATTTAGATGGTGAATAACAATAGGTTTATTAAGGCTTCTCTCAATCGTCACTCCCTTATAACTTACTCTATTATACATTATGACCTCATGTAAGCTTCGATGATACTGCCCTTTGATACATTATGCTGTTGCATATACATCTTTTTCTCATTCATGTCATGTAAATGACCAAACCCATACTTCCCTGTATATCTGTATCTTGGATGGCCATCTCTTTGCATTTTATACCATAACTCATCTGGGTTGCCCATCTTATGTAATGCGTTAAGAACCCACTCTTCTACATTGTGAAAACCCAACTGTGTGCCATCATACTCCTGTTGCAGAAACTTTATCTCTTTACGGGGTGGATATATCTCTGCCTCTATCGGCAGCAACTCCTTTAAGAAAGATTTCTTAAACAACATCAAGTCAGTTAAAGGCATATCGTGTGATTGATGATAACCAGAGCTAAATGGTTTTCCACTTTCAATAAACTCATCTAAAAGAATTTGATATTTTTCTTCAGAAAAGAAATAGCCATCAAAGTTAGTCAAAACTATAATGTCTCTATAACCCTCTAGTGCAAAGTTAAGCCCCACATTAATAGCATCTAAAGCACCATATGCGTAACCTCTATTATCACTTATCTTAATAAAAGTATTTTCTCCAGCCCCCGATGGAACTCTATCAAGATCGCCATTATAAACTACAGTAAGCCACAAGTCACTACCATGAGCAAAGTTATGTCGAATTATTTCTCTGTTAAACATTAGATCAATGTATTGATCATAACCAATGCATATATGATGAACATTTTTTAAGTCTGTCATTTTATCCTATAGCCTTATAAAACTTTAAACTATCTTCAGGCGCGCCGTCTAAATACTTCTCTATAAAATGTTTAGACTTCTTCTTAATGGCGTTTCCGATATTGCTTTCTATTTCAATATCAGTTTGCATATGAATGATATACGGCTTCACCTCTTCTAAGATATATAATAATTCTGGTATACTGGCAAACCTTATTATATTATCATCTCCTAATAAGTTAATAAATTCATCCTCTTTTGTCAAGTCACTATGTGCGGGCGTGGCTAATACATGACAAAATCCATCTTTATTATCTACAAGAAACTGAATATTATCTTCTAACTTTTTCACTCTATCATCATCGGCCAAACTTTCAACACAATGTATAACAATATTAGAGCTAGTATCTAGTTTTTGTTTAGCATCTTTAGCTGCCAATACATATTGATCATGCTCTCTTTTAAGACCTCTTTCCTGTCGTGAAGCACTCTTCCTGTGAATAATATGCTGACCCATTATTGCGGTTGGTTTTTCTGCCCCAACAATGCGTTCATGGGTTTGCCCTACATATCTACAGTTTCTCTTATAAAGACGTTGCTGATAATCGGGATAGTTAATCCAGTTAAAATGTGAAAGCTTCCATCCGTTTCTTTCAACCATATCTTGGGTTAGTCCATCAACAATATTTATACGAGGCACACTTACGCAATCAGATTCATCAGCTACAGCTTGCGCTATGTGCCAAGATAACTGATTCCAAAAAAGATGTTCATATTGTTCATCAGCATCAATCAACAAACGCCATTCTTGTGTAGTTGCATCTAAAGCAAAGTTCTTTTGAGTTTCAAAGTTATCTTCCCACTTATTCTCTAGTAGTGTAATATCTTTGTGTGACTTCAAAACTTCTAAAGTGCCATCAGTTGAACCACCATCTACTACAACAAAGTCTTTTTTAATATAAGGAGCCACATTTTCTAATGTGTCTTCAATGCAATCCATATCGTTATATGTAATCATAGCGATAGAATAATCAACATCAGGCTTTTTCTTATGAGAAGTAATGAAGTTGAAAACATCAGCTATTGGATAAGCAGACTCTGGCTCTTGGCTAAATGTATCTGTTTCTACATACAGATTATCCCATATTGGTGATGGTTCTTGTGGAACATGAACCGGCAGAAAGAAGTGGTTTTTTAAATAAACACAAATAGTAGGGAGGCCGCAGCGCGCTGCAATATTCCACTCCCATGAGTTTGTTGTTATACACCCATTAGAGTTATTGATTACTAGAATGGTTTCTTCAATAGACCTGTCAGTAAAATCTAAAAAGTCTATATTTTTCTTTTGGCATTGTTCTGGTAAATCTTGAAGGTCTTTTTTCAATCCGATAAAAATAGGAAAGAAACCGTCATTCTTTAATCTTTCAATAAGACAAACCCATTTTTCAGTTGACCAAAATCTATTGTTTTCTACGTCATGCTCAAAACCTTCTGCATTACCTTCGGTAGTAAAGGGTTTTATGACTACTGTTTTTGTATTAACAAAGTCGGGAAACCCTTCTAACATCTCTGGTGTAGAACTAGTATTATAGGTATAGGGAAACGCCATTTCATACTGCATAAAACTGGGTTCTTGATTTGAAAAAATCTCTTTACAGAATGACCATGTTTCATAAACATCGCCGCGAGACTCCTTAACATAAGTCTTTTTGATAAACTCTTCCATCTTATCATGTTGACTATGCCATGTATAGTTTTTAATGATTAAGGCAATCTCACCCTGTCTTTCAATCATCTCCTTCATTAGTCGTGGGCTTGCGCCAAACCCACCCAGAAGGAAACAAACAGTATGGTTAGGGTATTTCTCTTTCACTGCGGGAACGCGTGTTAAATGGGAAACTACATCCCCTAAACCACAAAGAGCATTAATAAAAAATATAGGGTTATCACCCTTAGTGATTTCTATAAAACTCTTAGCCATCATTATTCCTTTCATCCAAAATGGCATTCGCTGCAGCTCTTGCTTCTTCTTTGTTTCCGCCATGATAAGAATAAGCGTGTCCTTCTTCTAACAGAATGTCACACGCATCTCTATCATCATCAAGAATGATACTACCCAAAACCCTACCATACTTACCAAGTTCATGGCTCTGTAAAACAAACTTATTTCCATTATCCTCTAGTATCTCAATCAATCGTGCCTTAGCTGCTAGACCCTTCTTCTTTTCTTCCAAGTCTCTTGTGCGACTCTCCCAAGTATCAATGCCATACAACCTAATACGCTTCTTTACAAACACATCAAAACCAATGTCGATTTCTGCATCCAAAGTATCACCATCGACTATTCTAACTACTTTTGCACTATATTCAAACATTATTTTTCCTCGCTATTAATCCCCATTGTCTTCTTCAAAATAAACCAAATAATAAAACTACTAACAAATACAAACCCACCAATAGCTCCTACACCTTGTAGCTGCGATAAGAAACTTACATCTTCTTTGAAAATGCCTACAGCTAATGTTCCCCAAATGCCAGGAACCAAGTGAACAGAAAGCGCTCCAACAGGGTCATCAACTCTTATCTTATCAAACAAAGGTGTAGCAACAAACATAATCACACCACCAATAGCTCCAATCAAAACAGCTAACTCTAAAGAAGGATAGTCGGGACCAGCAGTAATAGCTACCAACCCAGCCAAAGCTCCATTTAACATAAACGGAAGACTAACTTCTTTGTTAATAAAAAACGATAGAGCCAGCGCAGCTAACGAACCAGCTACTGCTGCGATGTGAGTATTGGCGAATACATTAGCAATAGCGTCAACATCCTCTTTAGAGGCCATCGCAAGTTGAGAACCACCATTAAAACCAAACCAACCTAACCATAAAATAAATGTTCCTATCGTAGCCGCTGTAAGATTGGAAGGCTCAAAATACGTTGTGTTAATCGTTCCATCACTATTGTATCTACCTTTTCTTGCACCCAATAGAATCGCACCTGCAAGCGCTGCCCAGCCACCCACACTATGAACAATAGTAGAGCCAGCGAAATCACTAAACCCTATCTCACTTAACCAACCACCACCCCAAGTCCAAGCGCCTTGAATGGGATAAATAAGAATAGACAACACAGCTACTACAATCATAAACGGCCAAAACTTCGCTCGCTCAGCGATAGTTCCAGAAATAATAGAAGCAGCTGTTGCCACAAAAACCATTTGAAATAAAAGGTCTGCTGCCGATGAATGACCAATACCTGTAAAGTTTCCATACATTATATTGTATCCACCAAAAGCAAAAAAGATAGCGCTTACACAATACAACCCTACATTCTTCTTAAGAATATCTACAGCGTTTGCTGCTCTAACTAAACCACACTCCAACATTGAAAATCCTGCAGCCATCCAAAAAACCAATGCACCAGAAAACAACAGCAAAAATGTACTAAGAATATACTGTATGTCTAACATAACCTAAACCTCTCTTATTGTATCTATTATTTTTGTAGATGAAACACCTTCTATCAAAGGTGCTGTCATTACCTTACCACCATAACTTTCAACATATTCTTCTCCTACTATTCTATCTGCTTCTGCGCAAGCTTTCTTTGAGTAGTTGCCTCCTTTAACCAACACTCTAGGTGATAACTCTTCTATTACAGGGAATACACTTTTTGTATCAAAAACTACTATATAGTCAATCCATTTTATAGCCTTTAAAACAGCCAACCTATCTTCTTCTTTCATAATAGGTCTGTCTGGCCCTTTTAACTCTCTAATAGATTTGTCACTATTTACACCAACTACAGTGGAACTACCAACGATTGCTTGCCTATAAGCAAACTTAAATAACTCTATGTGACCACGATGAAGAATATCAAAACAACCATTTGTAAAAACACAACCTTTAAGACCATCATATGTTTGCTTAATATTGTCAAACTTAAAAATCAAATTAGCCATTATGAGATTGCCATTCGGTGGCTCTTTTATAAAGTTCTTTACAAGTTAAATCAATACCATGATCAACACTTACTTCTGGAAAACATAAATACTTATGCATCTTCTCCACATCAGCACATCTTCTTTTTACTAGATTAGGATCATGCTCTTCATACTGAACATCAATGGCAACATTCTCTCCCATTAGTTTTTTCATTCTATAAGAAATCATTTCAAATAGATTAATAACAGAAGTTTGAAATCCTGTGCCTACATTGATAAACATATTTTTACATTCATCATTATCCAATGCCGCAACATTAGCTCTACCAATATCAGCCCCAAAAATCATATCCATTGTTTGTTTTCCATTACCATAGATAGTAATGGTTTCGCCGTTAGCAATAGCGTTAATCCATTTGGGAACGATTTGCGTATAGACATTAGATAAACTTTGTCGAGGCCCATAGACATTGAAATACCTTAAGCCCACAATGTTTAAGCCAAAATCCATAAAGGACTTAGCTATGTATTCTAAACCAACCTTAGATGTTCCATATAATAATACACAATCATCAAAAGGATAATCTTCTTTTGTAGGAGTTAATGTAGGAGTGCCATAAACAGAAGCAGAAGAACTATACACAACCTTTTCAACACCGAACTCTAAACACAACTCAAATAACAAAGCACCACCATAAACATTTACTTTTACACTGCGGCTTTTGTATTTGTTAGAATCTAAAGTAAGATAGGATGCACAATGAAAAACATATTTCGGTCTATACTTGGAAAATGTTTCTCTCATTAATGCTTCATCAGTAATGTCTGCCAGCACCGGCACTATAGAAATATTACTATCTTGAGCAATAGACATTGATTTTTTTAGATTATCAACAGTGCCATTATAGAGGTTATCAACACAGATTACTTGAATGTTGTCTCTGGTCTTGCAAAGCTCTTCTACAATATAACTTCCAATGTGACCATGCGAACCAGTTACAAGATAAACATCACCATCAGCGTGTGTAACATCACCACCTAAAAAATGATCAACCATTAATGATTCACTCGTTTATAGTTCCACATTGCCATATAGGGACTCATTCTTTCTTCATCTGTTCCATCATACTTAGTAGTGATGTGATAGATAAGAATAGCAGGTTCGTTGGTATAGTTATAACAACCATGCCACAATCCAGTGGGGATATACAAAGGTCCATCATTAGCGTTTCTCTCACTCAAATAATGCCAACGAACTTCTGGCTCATCACTCCAATCATCCAAACCAAAAGCAAGTTTTAGCTCTGGCCATTCAGCTACAAATGGGGCTTGATAATCTTCTATGGACTTTACAATATCATCTGGACGATTCATATCAAAGCCCGTATTGGGCATATTGCACATACCAATCTTTAATGAACCCTTTATCACCAACTGATAATCAGCTTGCTGTCTATGTCTATGCCACATAGCAGCTGCTCCAGGCTCAATAACAGAAACATTTATATCTCCCTTACCAATCTCTGGAAAAATATCGCAGTATCGGATTCCTCTATCATCCATATGGAACCTTCCACCATGTTTCATGTCAGTTGCTGCTTGTGCCATTAGTCATCTCTCTTCTGTGGGTAATCTTCGGGATCAACTCCCAGTTCCTCAAAAATACTTTTAGCGTAAGGAAAATATGGATCAAAGAGTTGAACGCCCTTCTTATGCTCTTTTGTCTCCACCCTACTCAAAGCCCTATCCTCGTCTGCCAACCAATCCAAAGCATTGATCGCCTTATCATCTACAAAAACATCTACGCCACCGGGCTTCAAACCAACAATAAGCTGATCGTATGGAATACCAAACTTGTTTAGCTGCTTCTCAGTAAAGTCTCTCCAATCCACCTTGCTACCCGAACCTCTGGCTGTCATAATAATAATATGATCGCCACGATCTTTATATCCTCTTACCTTAGCAATAGCTTCGGGAATAGGAGTGCTGTTCTCATAATCGCTGCCCTTTGTATTAACAAGTGTATTATCTAAATCAAAACACCATCTCATCATATTGTCTATAACCTATCGTTTAAGTGTTGTTGGTTTTAATAAAAAAACAGCTTTAAATAAACTCTTTATGCTTCACAAAACCAGAAACTTTTTCTTTTGCCTCACTTAAAATACTCTTAAACTGATTCTTGTCTTCTTGTGTTTTTAACTTACTATGTTCTTCATATAGATACCAAACCATTTTATTAGATTCATGGGGCTTACAGAGTTGCGTGCAAAACTTAAAACATTCTACATCGTCTATTTGATGCATCACTGCTTGACGAGCCTGTAAGTCGTTCCAAATATCATAGAAACTAGCATCATGCAAAGAGCCATAACTATATTGTTTATATCCTCGCTGGTTAGGGCAAACATAAACATGACCATCAGCACCAATACATGGTTGTATCTGAGAACCTAAACACTTTTTATAATGCCTACCAAAAAGTTCTGGATCTTCACCTAAGTCAGTAATCTTGTAGCCATTCATTTGAAACTTGTCGCCCAATATGTTTCTAGCTTCTTCAACTAATGGATCAACCTTTTCATTCCAAAAATCAACATCCCGCTGAATACCTTCTTCTCTTTCACGATTTACAATCTCTGGTTTGAACTGGCAGTAATCTAAATCAAAATCCTTAAACGCATTTGCATAATCTACTATCTCTGTATAAGTGTCTGGCGTAATAACCATACCTACACCAATATCTATTTTCTTACCATGTTCATTATTGGCATCTATTAAACGTGTAAGATTCTGTCGCATCTTGTTCCAATCTTGGCCGCGGCCTGGTCTTCTAATGTGGTTGTAGGTTTCGGCTGTGCCAGCGTCTACAGATATTCTAACCCAAGTCATATTTTTAACGAGTGTTTCAAACAAATCAAACTTGTCTAATAATGCACCATTAGTAAACATACCCATAGGAATATTGTTTTTTCCCATATACTGAATAGCGCCTTTAAGATGTGGGTTTAATGTAGGCTCGCCACCACCAGTCCAGTTAACTGCTTTCACTCCCATGTCCACTAAATCCTCGCATACGCTCATCAACATCTCTTTAGACATGATAGACCTATCAAATGTTTCAAGCTCTTTAGATTCGGGCAGGTGGATGTATGAGGAAATACAGAAGTAACATCCGTGATTACAAGCGTTGCTGGGATCAATCTCAACCAACACTGGAGCAGTATTTTTGGTTTCCAAAAACTCCATTACATTATCTATGTTAGCAATGATTTTAGCTTGTGGATTAAAGATGTTTGTTCCAGAGTTTATATACTCTTGAATCTTTTCTAACATTACATTCTCCCTATTTCTTTTAAATAGTTTGCTAAATCATCTCGCAAATAGGGGATTGTATCATCTCTATCATCTTGAAATGTATCTTCTAACTTTGTTGGATTCATTGGTGTGTATAAAGGGCGCTGAAGGTTTGAATAAAACTCATCACTCTCTATAGGATATACATCATCAAACCTACCTATAAAAGCAGCTATTTCTTGAGCTACCTCATACCAAGTGACATCACCTCTATTCACTAAATGATAAAGACCATATACATCTTTGCTTTCTTTCCTTATCATCTTTTCCACCCACTTAGCTGCTGTAGGGGTATATGTAAGATTAATAACTTGATCTGAAACTACATCAGCCCTATCTTGTTTGTCTAGCTCATTCAAAATAATACTAGGAAAACACTTACCATCTTTAGCTCTACTGCCCTGCTTTGAAAACAAACCACTTACTCTAATATTATAATACTTTTCACAAGTAGTAGATACAACCTTTTCGCCAGCATATTTTAGAATACCATAAAGATTTACAGGGTTAGGTGTATCATGCTCATTATAATGCTCTAATGCTCTAAAACCCTCAATAGGCATTTGTTTACCATCAAAGACATAGTTGGTAGAAAAGTTTATAAGAGTGGTTTCATACTTATTGCATAAGTTAGAAATAGTGTGAAGAGATGCTACATTTATTGCAGCAGCTAAATTAGGATTATTATTTATTTCTTCAACTACATGATAAGATGCACCTTGAACCCATACATCGGGATCAAGTCTTGCAAATGTTCCACTAACTGCCGTTTCATTTGTTACATCTAGTTCCTCTCTTGAAAAGGGAAACACTTCATATTCGCAATGCTCCCCAAAAGATAGTTCTTTTATTAAGTCAGAAACAAGTTGTCCGTTGGCTCCGGTGACTACTACTTTTTTCATTCGGATGTGGTTCCCCATATTTTAGTTTGCTTCAAACGATTATTAATAATCCTATCTACATTTTCCACTAAATCATTTCGCTTCTTATTAGTAATGCTCACCTTATCACAAGCTTGCAATCTACTCTTATCACTATTGCCTTCATCCCTTCTTACATCTTCAAGATACCATAACTCTTTATGTCTTCGGTACAGACTGTACAAAACATCAATAAGGTTATCATTATGCATTTCACCAATGTGTTTATCATACTGCTTATGTTTAGCAAAAATACCGGGACGTTTGCCATCAGCAACTTCTATCAACATTTTACCAATCTCTTTGAGAAGATGACCATCTTGCTTGAGTAAGTCGTGCTTAACCTCTGAGTCAATCTTATCACCAAGCTCTTCTTTTCTTACTTGATTGATAATAAACAAATCTAACAAATAACCTGCGGTCATTTTATCCCTTTCTGCATTTCCAAAAAATCATTTCTTCCTCATTATTATCCCATTCGCCATATTTTTCTACTACCAAACCATTATCAGTAAGTAGTTTCTTTAGGCCATCAGAAGTAAACAGGGTAATATGCTCCCCGTTGCCTACTGGGGGATATCCTCTTGGGTCTTGAATAAACTTATCGCTATCAATGACTACAGAGTTTAGGTAACACACCCCATCCTTTTTAAGCATCTTACTAATATTACCGATAGTATCATTGGGCGAACCTACATAACTAATAATATCACTTGCCAATATTACGTCATATTTTTCTTCCTCTTCAATAAATCCACTTACATCCTTTACAACTAACTTATCAGCAACATTTTTATAAACTTCTTTACCTCTATCTACCGACATTCTATTAATGTCATAGCCAGTAATATCAGTAAAGCCTTTATCATTCATTCCATTAACAAAGATGCCCATGTTACAACCCAAATCCAAAATATTTGGTTGCTCTGGATTTCCATTCCACTGAGTTTTAATTTCATCATGGATGCTTTCAAAGTTGTTTTTCCATATCTCATCTTTTTGTTCTTCATAAACCATAGAGATATTGATTCTTTGGTCGGGATGATAAGCGGGGTTTTCACGGTGATAGCTGCCAGCTTCATCTTTGTAATAAGCAAAGCCGGGAATCTTATCCTTTTGTGAAATAGAACCCGATATATTCATGGAAAACTTGCGTCCTTCTTGAGTAGAAAATAACTTATCAATAGCATCAGTAACATGAGACACTTCAACATTATTCAGACCACTGGATGGATCTTCTTCAAACAAAGGAACAAATGTTATGCCCTGCTCAGTAAGATTAAAGAACTGGCGGTGCTTGATTCCATAACCACCATTGCTTGGATCTTCTACATAAATAATATCATCTCTATTTGGATTAGAAAGATATGTCAATGCTGCTCCATTAATAGCCACACATGGCTTATTAAAACTACGAGCGATATGCATCGGGCCATTATCAGCGCCAATATAAAACTCACAATGAGCTAATAGATTAACTGCTGTTTTTAAATCACAAGCATGATAAGCTTTATCTGTTCTATCAGTAACCTCATAACCAGTTTCATAAACTTCATAGCCCATACTTCTTACATGATCAATAACTTCAGCATACTTTTCAATAGGCCATGACTTGCCAGGCCAACCACTACCGTCAGCACCAACTACTACATACTTCTTATCAGTAATGATGGGGTCATCAGTGCAAACAAGTTGTGGGTGTTTATCTTTTACATCTTCAAACTCAATACCTGCAACTCTACTATAAGCATCCACAAACTGGCAGTTTAAACGACTCTCATAAGACAAGTCTAAATCTATCTTCAACTGCTCAGGCTTATCATGTAATCCATCCTTGACTACCATTTCTTCATCAATAGTCTCAACCTTATCTGGCTTATTCTTAAAATACTCAACTATATCAGCTTTACCAGTATAAAGAGTGACAGGTGCGTTCCACTTCTCCTTGAGCTTCTTAATAATAGGCTCAACCAAAATAACATCACCCATACCCATTGTTCTCTTAAGGGCAATACTTTCAATGGTGTCTTGGTTATTAACAATATCCATAATCTTATCACAATATTCATTGTGATGCACGCTACCCATAATAGTTGGGAAGTTATATTTAATCTCCAACCCTTCTTCGGTTTCGATTACCTCTTCTTCGGGTTCTGTTCTTTCGGGTGGTGCGACTTGCCCATAAAGCTCTTCCATGTTAGGCTGATTAGGTTGTTGACCTTCTTCGTGGCGACTCTTCCATTCGATAACTGTGATTTCATCGGGAATACCTCCGCGCAACTTCTTGTCACCAATCCATTGCTTTAACACAAGACCAGCAAAGAAAACAGGCTCTCCCTTATTATCTCTTAAGCACTGACCCCAATCAGTTTCAACATGACCGATATGACTTATTTCATCAATAATAATATGCTCAATCTCTGGCACATTTGCAATACGCCAAGATAAAGTAGAATAAGGACTATCGGGGTTATCAAGATTTCTCTGCTCTATCCTACTCAGAGAGAATCCATAACCACTATCTTTGTTATAGTTGTCGAGATGAACTTGAATGTGTCGAGGAAACCACAAACAGTTATTTGTAGTCTTATAAAAAACAACTTCACCTTCAGCCAATGCTGACAAAGGATCAATAAAGTTATTCTCTGGCTTATGAAATACCCACCGAATATCCAAGTGTAGCTTCGATGCGCGTTCCATGATATCTTTGCACTCTTCTTCTTCTCTAAAAGAAGAAACAATCAAATCAATCTTCTTATGAGTCTGTTCATCTACGACATTCTTGATTACTGTATATAGACTATCATCATCTACAGTTTCAGCAATAAGAATAACACTAACTAATGTATCTTTAGAGAAATTTGAAGTTGAAGTAGCCACAGGTCTGGCAACCTGCGCACGGCGAGACTTATTCTTTTTCTTCTTCTTGCCCATTAAAAAACCTTTCTAAAAAACCTTTAATCAATATTTACAACACTAATAAGCCTTGTGTTTATTCTCCTAAGCTTTTGTTCGCCATCCTCTTCTTTGTATGTTACTAACAAAGTATTTCTATAGTCTTCCCATTCAACTGAAAACTTAGAATCAAGCACGCCATTATTTTGAATCTTCACTACTTCATTTAAAGCATTAAGCGTATACAAAGAATTGACTTCCTTCTTACGATGCAATGAAATGGTGTTCTTAATAACGTCTGAAAATACTACTTCGTCTTTAACAATATTGTAGGTAAGTATTTTTTTATATCTGTCTGACTCATCCTGTAAAATAAAAATCTTGCCACCAACAACTTCAAAACTGTCAGTAATCAAATCAATAGTAGACTTAACATTACGAGCCTTACAGAAAGTGGCTAACAATAGTGTGTCACTTATCTGTTCCATATCAAAAACCTTTCTTGATTAATATTAATAAAAAAGGGCATGATACTAAACTTGCCTTGCCATTTCTAACAGAGTTTGTATGTGATCATATACTACTGATTCATTCTTGCTTCCGCCATAAACCGCTTCATTAGCCTCTCTTAATTTAACAGCAAATCTTTTATCCAATGTCATCTCAAATTTAAATTGGCCACCGTACCCTACTCCGTCTTCACGCACAACTATCTCCGCTAATGGAATGACATTGCCCTTTGGGCCTGCTTTGTAGGATAGATAAGGTGGAGGCCCGGGTTCGGCAGAAAGCCTTTGTTTGATTGTGTCGAAATCATCCGTTCCAAATATTTCTCTCATTGTTGCTCTATCTAATGATAGATCCCCAATAGCCATAGTTTCTTCGCCTTCGCCAACGGCTTTTAGTGGAAACTCTGATCTGATCTCTTTTAGCATTCCTTCTTTTAATTTTTTATTAGTTACAATAGCTTTGATAGCGTTTTCATTAAAATCCTTATGCGCTCTATCGACCTCTTCAGTAAACTCTTTAGCGGGGCCATTACCCGCAGCAGATAGCGCTGACAATGAAGCTTGTACTATATTAGATTTATTTCTACTACCTTTGCCATCAATTGTGTCTTGTAATGCATCCGCGAAATCTATTTTCTTTGATTTCATCAATTTTCTAAGAGCCTTAAGTTCTAAAGAATCACTATTACTAGGTTTTTGATTGATTAGTTCTTCAATTTGATCCTTTAGCTTATTACCTACTTTAGCTAATCTTTCTCGCTGCTGCCGAGTATATACTTGTGAATTAATTTCATCTGGTAGATTTTCATCCCACTCCATAAACTTTCCAGTACCTGAATTTAGAAAATTTACATTCACATCCTTTTTCAAAGATATCTCATCCAACACATCGCCATCAGCAGTTCTTATTTTCATGTACATGTCTGTAGAAAAACCCTTGTTTTTATCATAGTCATCTAGCCCCAAAGATTCAACATCATCTTTGGTGTCCCATGAAGTAGCTACTATTTCAGCATCGGGGTATTCTTGTTTTATTCTGTTCAAAATGGCCTGTCTATTATTTCTAGCTGATTTGATCCAGCTCTTAGAAACAGTTCTTTGGCTGTCTGGTTTGAGTGAATCATTATTTTTTATTAGCTCTGAAACATGATTCTCTATAGCATCTGTAAATAAAGCAAAATCTTCATCGCTCATAGAGGCACCCATCATAGTCATTAGCTCGCCGGCTTGAGCTTGTATTCTACCAGCTCCACCTGGGATTTCGCTATAATGACCCCACTTCTTTGCTTCGCCATCAGGCCTAGTGTTGATTATTCTTTCAAGTGCCTTTACATACTTTTTAGGAAAATTAGGATTATCTAATAAGCCCTCTGGTGTAGTGAACGCAGGAGGTGGTATGGGATTGGCATACTTTTTATTTCTTTTTTCAAACTCTTCATCACTTGGCTCTAACTCTCTTTGAAACTCTTCTGTTGCTGTGCTATCAACATCCCTTAAGGTTTTATCCTTATCCCCAATCATTCTGCGACCATCGGTATCTTTATCTTTTTCCTTGTCGGTATCCTTCTGTGGTTGATCATCACCAACTTTTTCAAAATCAGAATCATCTGTTGATTGATCAGCCCGCGCCGTGTCTTTTTCCTTATCGGGCTTATCAGATTTGGTCGCTGAATCATCACCACGGTCGGGAGTTTTTGATTCAACATCACCCCTTATATCGCTAGGTATTTGTTTTCTTGTTATATCACCGGTATTAACACCGCCATGCAAGTAAGTAAGTGCTTGAGCATATGCATCTGCGCGAGTAGTATCTTTTTCACCACTCTTATTTTTAAAGTCTTGGGACTTATATCCCAGCGCAGTTCGTATAGAAATTTCAGAAGTGCCTGATTTTGGGCCAATACCTTTTTTTGTTATATTAGGAGCTTTATCTAAAAACTCATCATAAGTCATAGCCTCACTCAACATCCCAAGTATAGTTGCCTCTACTAAAATCTCATCAATCACTTTGTTCATTATTAATCTCTTCCATTAAGCTTTTTAGTGATAAACTTACTCCAATAAATATCTTTTTTTCTTCTTCAACGACTGGCTTCTCTTCTGGTTGCTCTTCTTCTTCTACCACTACCTCTTCTTCTACAACCTCTTCCTTAATAAACTCATCGTTTAATACTGGCTTATTTTTATCAAACTCAGCTTCACCATTAATAAAACCATTAATATCATCAACTATCTTTCTAACTACAGAAATAAGTTTTGTTTTATTCTTTACTAGATAATCTTTATATTGTTCTTGGCTTCCATCAAAAACTATATCTTTAACCTTCATATATATAGTTCCATCACTTCTGCTTCTTATTTTGTTTCTAATGTAGTTTTCAATATCACCTTTAAGTTGTTTGAAATCATCATCATTATGAATATAGCTATGCCTTAAATCTAGAATAGAGTTTCTTAACACCCACTGATACAGAGAACGCACTCTATCCAACACATAATAATTACTAGGAGTGCTTATTTTCTTAGCGTGTTTAGGATTATAATCATCCTCTGGCTTTTCAAACTTTTTAATATAGGTTTTGAAATCATCAACCGTTTTATTTTTATTAATTTGAAAATTCATAGTTTAAATCTCTGTAAAAGTTTATTACTCTTATATGCTGTTGGTTTTAAGTTTAACCTATTTTAAAAGATTTTAAAGTAATATTACCTGGTACAGTAGCTATATAATTCTGGAATACTTCTGAATCACTTAATCCTCTAGTAAATATTCTAGTTAAAGATAGATCGTGAGCTACCACTGCTCCATTACCAGCCTTATCAGAACCAAAGAAAGCTAAAGGATTAGTTGGTCTAGCCATAGCTACTATATTACCAGTAGCAGCTGCAGGTCCAGTACCAGAAACAGAAGCTGAGGAACGAGCCAGTTTAGTTCTCTCTCCATTTATATACAGAGACAATCCAGATAAATCACCAGTAGAAGAAACTCTACCGGCAATATGATACCATCTATTAAGTTTAATAGGATAAGCTCCAGCCATTGTATTATCAGAAGCTGTAATAGAGCCAGCAGTAATAGAAGATAGGTGATTACTGAACTCTATAATACCAGTGTCAGCTTGTTCTCCATTTCCCTTAAATGATAAAGTAAAAGCAGGGTTGGTTTCATCGCCAGCTATAGTAATAATATTTTGAGTAGAGCCAGTAGCGTGGAACCTAGCATATGTCATAAAGGTCATACCACTAGTGGTTTCATCTCTTGCATTAAAAAGACTAGCATTAGGTGCTACTCTATTTGTTTTTATATACCCACCATTATCTAATCTAAAACCACCTTCTATTGGTCCTAAACTCCACCCTGTAACTGTTGCAGTTCCAGCGCCAGGGTTTCCACCAGTTTGCATTGCACCTTTGCCTGCGGCCTTACCCATCAACGCACCACTTAATCCATTAAAGGATCTATCATAAACACCAGTCAAACCAGATGAGGTCCAAGAGTTTTGTACTTCCATTCTATTATAAAGATAAGTTAATATCTCTGCTTTACCTTTTTCTCCATTTGGTGTAGTACCTCCTGTTTCAGTTTGCTTACCTAGTGGCCTTACTCCATTACCCATTACTTTCATATCTACTAAAGTAGGTAATCCCGTAATAGTTAAAGCACTAGTGAATATATTTTCTTCTTCTTCTAATGTTATGACTTCTATTTTATTGGTATCAGTTTGATTAATAACAATATTATAAACAGGCAACCATGTAGTACTTGTGGTAGAAATCAAAGTACCAGAGTTAGGCCCAGCGGACCAATCAGCAGTGAGAGTTGGTGCGCCAGCAGTTAAACTTTGTGCTTTTATTCTAGTACTACCAGTTAAAGAAGTTATGCCTTGAGAGCTTCCGATAGTCAACCCTATTCTTCCATCAGCAGAAATGGCTGTGCCAGACAATCCTTGACTCGGTAATGTGGATCGTCTTATTCTATACAAAGAAATAAAATCATCACCAGTTAATCCCGGATTATTAGTCAAAGTAAAAACGGGTTGATGATCAAAGTTTCCCTTATTGCTTTTGAAAGCAACAGTTGCTTCTATTACTAAATCTTTAGTTTCCATTTAATCCACCACGGCCCAGTTAATTTCGCCCGACTTTCTTATTTGATCGGGTCCAATGAATGTAGAGTCGTAATCGCCTTCTTGTATTGATAAGCCATCTATTCTAAATAATGAGCCAGCATTATCATCTTCTGAAGAGTTAGTTAATGATTCAACTTTAATCGAACCAGTAATACTAGTTTCATCAGCATCAGCCGAACAAGTCAAAGTAAGAGTAGTAGGCACCCATGTAGTCTTATTAAAGACAGCTGTAGTAGAAGTAGAGTTAGAAAGATGCCCTAATGTAAAGGTAACTCTAGCTGTAGATGAGCCAGAAGTTACTATGTTTCTCATACCTATAGTATAATCATTTTTATCAAAAATTAAATTTCCATAATCTATTGTATGAACCGCTCCAGTTCCCGCACTAGTAGTATTAACAATAACCGCTGAAGAGCCATAAAAAATATTTATAGTATCTTGATTAACAGCAGCCTCAGAATCAATGGCACTCCAAGTATTATTAGCAGATGAGACTAAGTTTTCCATACCCTCATCAATTAATATAGCATTATTGCCTCTATCTTTTTCTTCTACAACAGTTAAGCCACCATGATCTTCTGTGCCACCAGATAACTTCCAAAAATCTGTACACCTAACACCTCTTGTATGTACCGTTTCTTCAGAAAAATCTACAGCACCAGAAAAGTTATAGGGTGTGCCGCTATGACCATAAGCCGTAACATCGGGAATACAATCCGCAACAGTAGCAAATAAGTCAATAGCAGATAATGTCTCAAACCTCCACCAAGCAGCCAAATAATCTCCACTTGGTGCAAACTGATCATAAGTAGATTGTTCTAACTCGTCAAACTCATCTGGCTTCAAACCAATACCAGTAACGGAAGTTAATGCTGTTATAGAATCTGTAGTAGCCGACATTAACCATAGTCGCATCTCATCCACTCTACCATCAAAAGATACAGGTCTATCATACCAATAACTTTCTCTCAATGAAGTAGAAGGAAACTGTGACGCTCCTCCGGCTGCATTGGCTTTGTCTATCAAGTTATGGCCTGTTTGCATTCTATCTAGAACACCATCTCTATATATTTTAAAAGTATGTGCCCCACTTAACGCTTCCGTATCTGTAGATGATGCCGTAACAGTATGTTCACACCACACATTGACCCAAGTATCCAAAGGAATACTACAAGCAGAAGACATAGAAAGATCGTATATTGGCCCAGTACCACCTAACCGTTCGCCCGCATAACTAAACTCAATAAAGTGAGCCGAAATAGCTGCATCATATCCGGGAGAAGATGGATTAGAATCATTCGCACTGGTAGCGTATATTGTTTTACAACTATAAATCCCATCAAAGCCACTAAAAGATCCAGTAGCGGTTCTTTGAATAGTAGCTTCATAATATTGTGAAGGGTCGTCTATGGCAGTAATAGAAGAATCAATTTTTATCCACGATTCAAAAGCTATATTGTTAGCTGTCGAACCATGCTTAACTCCTGCATTATCATCACCGATAGCTTCAAGAACTATTTCACTACCAAGTCCCGCGCTTGTGGCTAACTTTATGTAATCATCTATGCCGTCTAACTCTACTGATTTTAGAGAGCCAGTAAGATTGCCACTTACATTATTTCCAGTTATGCCAGCAGCACATAAATAACTAGGCGTATCTCCAAACTCCAACGCGTCGGGATCATCAATCAACCTTACATCAGTGCTTTGAGTAACGCCAGTTCCACTAGCTAAAATATTTTTAAACATCTATTTGCACCTTAAAAGTTAGTGGTAAATCATTTGGTTTCTTAAGTGGTGTAGCGACTTTAGCAACAGCCAACAAATCATTGTTATGATTATAAAGACCAACTGTTGTTATGTATGGCGACCAACCAGCTCCAGAACTTACAAGTCCTGGTAAATATTGCGCTCTGTCAGTACTAGCTGTTATTGTAGAGTTAGCTAAAATATTATTAAATGATTGGCCGATTTCGCCAATAGCAGGATCTGTAGAAGCACTAATAGAGCTAATACTATAGCTTGATGGGTTTAATGTAAAGTTAAGAGCGTCAGGTGAGCATTTACAAAAAACACTTATAGTTGTATTTAATACATTAGTTCTATACTTAACCGCAGTAACTGCTGTAGCTACTTCTCTCATAGTAGAAGACGTAACCACAAACATTCCTTCATCAACCAATACAGCGCCAATAGTCCCATCTGCTTCAACAGCACCACCATGTGCTGTTTTAGCTTTAAACTCACCCGAACCAGAGTCATAATAATCACCGGCCATATCTATGCCAAAAGAGTTGGTTCCAGTTACAGTGGCTGTTAAACTTCCAGGCTCTATTTTAGTATCAAAATAAAGTTTTCTAATAGAAAACACGCCCATTGCACCATTACCTACAATAGCAGATAATGAAGCAGTAGTAGTTCCGGTCAAAGTGTTAGTAAAGTGCCGCTGATTCATCAAACCTCCAATAACAAAAAAGTTACCGGAGTTACTACCTGTTACAGTTGCTGTATAAGCCTGTACTTTATTTTTATTAGTTGTCATTGTGTGATCAGCTAAACCTAACGCAGAATTAAAACCGCTTAAGGTTACTAGGTTAGAAGTTTCCCAGTTATTCATAAACTGATCTTGTGGAGACAAACTTACATATGCTGTTTTAATCAAAGGATGAACAGCTACAGGTACTCTGGGTCCACCAGTAGATGAGTTATTAAAGATTTGTTGTGGTAGTTGATTCATTTCATACCCCTAAAAATCTAGCTTAACTTGAGTAGTCAAATTAATAGTATCATCTTTTTTAACTGGCTTAGCTAGTTTAGCAACAGCCAACAAATCATTGTTATGATTATAAAGACCAACACTTGTAATGTAACTAGTAGGATCATCAAACACTGGCTCTTCAGTTTCAGCGCTATAGCCTGTTCTGTTACCAGCAAAATTCATTTCATCACCACTTGCTGTGGCGTTCAATAGCAACGTAGCAATATTTTCTTGATTTTCAAACACAATCCGTTGAAAGTTAAACGAAGTATTGTTAAGGCCACTTACGGCAAATCCCATATCACCCGTAGTTCCCGAAGCCGCGAAGGTCCAGTTTAGCCGAGCAGTCGGATCATCACCATCAATAGTTGCTAAACCCAAATCATAATAAACCAAACCAATTCTATGCTCAGAGTTATCAATACCTGTTCTCAACAACCTGCCTTGAGGCAAATAGTTATCAACAGGTGAGTTCATAGGCTTCTGATCAAAATATAAATAATCGCGTGGAATAGCAGACACTTGTAAATCTGTTAAAGTATTGCCGCTTGTTCCCAATGCCAAATTTTTATTATCAAATATTTTTACTTTGCCATTACCCACCACCGAACCTGTGTTAGATGATAATACACCAGTAGCATCGCCAGGTTGAGTAGATGCGGATAACCCACCCGCAATATCAGCGCCACTAACGCCGTTAATATTATTAAAATACCACCAAGCTGCAATGTTAGCAGCTGAAGTTGAAGTCAAGGCAGAGTTTTGGAAGTTATCATAACTAAGAGCAACAGAAGTATTGGTTTCTTGATTTGATGCGGATAAGGTTAACTGTTGCCCAACACCTAAGTTCCATTCACCATACCCATCCTTGAGTCTTTGATTCCATACTCGCAAATGTTGTATCTGTCCATCAAACATACCTTGTATCTTGCCATCATACTGAGTAGCTAAAGCACCAATGTCTCCCTTAGTATCGCCATTTGGTCTATTATAGTTAGAGGTTCCAACATATACATTGTTTAGATTAAAAACGCTGTCTCCTAATGCACCATACAAAGCGGTTTGTTTGACTGGTATTCTATTCTCTATCATATTAGCCTGTACAACTGGGCCGTCTGCAGCATCAGCACCCGAAAGTCTCGGAAAAACCTGTTCTCTATTTTGAAGCTTATAGTTATCAATATACCCTAAAACAATACCTGCGCCTAACTCAGCATTACTAGAAGAAGTCAAGTCATCAAACTCATACATATCCCAACTAACCACAATATGATGAAACTCACCATCAAATAAATTAATACCTACATCATTAGGAATAAATAAACCAGAAGCTTGAACATTAGATTGAGCAAAATCAGAAGTAAAATCACCCGCATCTGAAACTGTTCTTATACTAAACCTAAAAGCTGGTTGAGTTCCATCGGGAGAATTGGTTAGTTCCAACTTCATAAAATTGTTTTGAGTTAATGCGCTAGAAAAATCTGTTCCATTTGCACCTGTGTTTAATCTTCTAAAATATATTGTAGAGTCGCCTCTAAATGGCCTAATAATAGCCTCTATAGTACAGGCTGTTCTTACTGAATCTAAGTTAGGTTGGGTAGTTTGTTTAGCATTACTACCATTTCTTTGCACATCTACGCCAAAAAAACTTTTCTTAGTAGTAGATGCTATACCACCAAAAGGATTCTTTAACTCTAGCGCTGTGGTGAAGGCCGATACATTTGGAGTTTGACTTCCAAACAAAGTGGTTCCACTATATGCTGCATTAGCAGAAGCACCATTAATAGCCCCTGTTATAGATGTATTGGAATCATTAACTTGTAGTCTAAAACTTTGTGGCTTAATAGCAGACTTAAATAAATCTTTACGAGTATTAATCTCTCTTACTACGTCTGTCTTATAACCCGCTGAAGATGAGCTATCAAGAGCCGTAGCTGCAACTGCTCCACCAAACTCAACCAAATCCTTATCTGCTCTATAAAGATAACTTTGACAAAAACGAAAAATATCTTGATGACTTTTAGAACTATTAGCATTTGTATCTGTGGCAAAAAACTGGTCAGCAGAGCTTAAGAAAGCTCCATCATAAACTTGGGCTGTTAAAGTAGTTTGACCTGGTAATACATATCCATCAAAGTTCCAGTTATATTTTATTTCCGTCAGAGTTGTTATGTCAAAACTAGGGGGTTGATTAGGGTCAAAAATATTTACTTTACCAAAACTTCTTACACCTGTAAAAAAGTGTAAAAAGCTGGCGCAAGGGCTGTCTTCACTAAGAGAGACATTTGCGCCCTTGCTTGTAGCAAAAGGTTGTTGATCTTCCAGACTAAATGCTTTATATGCCATAACATACTATCACTATTAATATTGTAGTCTAATATTAAAAATTTTCTCCGTAGAAAAATCCTTTCTTACCGGAGGCGAAGTTTTTGCTACCGCTAACAATTCATTATTATCATTATATAAACCTACGGTAGTAATAAAAGTAGTAGGATTGCCAGTAAGGTTAGAAGAAACAGAACCATCAACAGCGTTTGTAATAGCAGTAGGATTGTTAGTGTAGTTAAACTCTTTATTAAACGCTCTTGTAAAGAACATACTTCTCTTTATCAAATTGAGACTGGTAAACTGAAGGTTATTAATCGCAATAGTATTAGCTGTAGCTCCAGTTCCAAACTGAAAACCTGAAGTAGCGGCATCCAAAAAGTTAGTATCTCTAGAGCTATCACCACCATGAAAAACCAAAGTGCCACTATCGTAAAAAACTGTTCCTACAATATTAGTAGTCTGTGCAGCTTCCACCAAATCGCCTTTTTGTCCCACACTACCCGACACGGTTGTCTCTGGCACATCAACAATAACCTTATTCTGTGCAGTACCAAAACTAAAAGTAGCTGTAACACTGCCCGAAAGAATAGCGTCATCAGTTGTCTCTCTGCCAATAGTAACAACTCTTGCGATACCAGAAGTAGTAACATTATTCTGTGCTACTGGTATGGCATTGGCAGCAGAAGATGAAAAGAAATAGTTTGATATATTTCTAAACGCTGAGCTAAGAGGTGTTGTAGTGGTAGTGCCTTGAGAGTTAACCAAAAAACCGGTAGATGTAGCTTCCATAACAAAAGCGGCAACACTTCTATTCTGAGCAGCAGTAGGGCTTGTTATTTCATAGTTAGTTTTTGATATTACTGCTGCAGTTGTAACATCTCTATCTAAATCGAATGTGTTAATTGCCATAATTTATTTCCTATGTTGTGGTGCCTGATGCGCTTACAGTAAGGGTTACCTCTTTTCTCGCTCCGGTGTTAATGCCTGTAATGTCAATAATAGTAGTGCCAGACTTACTACCTGCGTTAGCTCCTGTTCTTATTGTAAAGGTACCTGTCGCATTATCAACTCCAACAGTAGCAGTAGATAATCGCGCTATGTCGGGATCTCTAGATGTAGCTGCGTATCCTTGACTATCATTTCCGTTATCAGTAGTTACAGTAATGTTAAAATCATCGCCATAGTCTACCGTACCAACCGTAGGAGTAACGCTTAGAGTTGCAATCTTAAGCGTACCTTGTGGTAACGAAATAAGCCTATAAAGTAACGCAACATTTTCATTAGAGATAGGCTCTAATACGGGTAGGCTAAGAATATCTGCATCTTGATTAGTCGCCTTAGTGGCATCATAAAGCTGATAATTTATTTCATCATCGCCAAAGGCAAACTTAGTAATTTGAAAACTACCATCGTTTTTTGCAAGAAGCTCCCTGCCCTTACGAGTTAAAATCGCGTCAATGACTGCGGTTGTTGAGTCTAAGAATGCCATAGTATTTCCTTTTCTTTTATCTTAATAAATAAAATATACAAAATAAATAGTTTTATAAAATAAGTTTAACCGCTCACACTATCCTGTACAGCGGGTTTCTTTTTAGGTGTCTTCTTAACAGCTTCTAACTTTTCACTTTCAAAACCAGTTTCTGTTCTATACACAATAGTAACACTTTTATAATCCGAAGCAGTTTTTTGAAACTTCTTAACTACATTTAGAAAAGGAGTTATTTCATTAGGAACAGAATCAATATAAATAACCTCTGGTTTATTCTTTATTTCTTGCTCTAATACTGTTAAAATATCTTGCTCATTCCTAACCTTAACATTATGAATCTTATTTAGATCCAAGTGATCCCTAACAGAAGGGCTCCAAAATGCTGGCTCATCTACAGTAATAACATTCTTGGAAATACTAGAAAGCATTAATGTAGCAAACCCTGCTTTGGTTCCTACTTCTATAATATTATCAATATCATCTGGATGGTTATTAATAATAGTATTTTCTAATTCCTTTAACTCATCATTACTAAACTGTTGATACTTAGAAATATATTTGTAATCCATTTTTTATCTCCTATGATGTAACCTTTACTCCGCCTTGATCGGCAAGTTGTCTAATAAACTCAGTATCCTTTGTTGAGTCAGTATTAACAGCAACTCTGAATACATTCGCGTCATTGTTAAAAAGATTAACTATTCTAATCGGCACAATACCTATAGACCCAGAAACAGAATCGTCTACCCTTGATTGATTAACGCCAATGCCAGCATTAACAGCAGTTAATGATGTTACGACACGGGCCAATCTAAGCTCAAACTCTACCGACTCTGTTTCCAATGTAGATGTAAGTTGTGTGTCTTTATTTTTTATAACTCTACCTTGACCTTGTGATATATTGCCAATAGTAGCTTCAAAAAAGTTAGTTCCATCAGCAGATGCCGGAAACTCAAACCTTAAAGCTGGTTGATCTGTTTTAAAAGAGCGGCCTTTAGTTAGTAGTCTAGCTGTGCCTTTAATAATAGCTCTTACATTAGTATCAATAGGTGCAGCAGATGGTGAAATCAATAACTTATCTAAAGTAACATCAATAACAGAAGCTGCGCCAGCCGCAGGCATAACTTTTACTGGTAAAAATCTTCCAACTCGGGTTGGTGAGAAACGAGGAGCATTAACAGTGCTTCCTGTAGATAGGTTAGGAACAGCTCTATCTGATGTAACAGAGTTGGTTATAGTTTGTTGAATACCGTCATACATATAGCCCATAAATGAAGCTGTAGTAGCTGCCGATGCTGCTAACGCTGTCGTATCCGCACTAGAGGCACCAGTAAGAGCTAAGTTACCACCTGTATAATGAGTATCAATAGCAATATATTTTGTTTCTATTGGAAATACACTGGGTGTTTGATTATAAGAAACCGCACCCAAATCATCAGAAACATGGCCGATGTCTCCGCTTGTAGTAGGAGCGCCAACAAAGCCGGTGCCGCTTGACTCTCTAAAGCCAAACTGCCTTCTCATTTTTGATCTTTCTAATAAGTGGTTTTCTACAAAAAGACCTTCAGCTAGTAACCCACTTTTAGCTGGCAAAAACTGTTGAGCGAACTGAAAAATACCACCAAATGTATCATTAAAGTTTTCCATTCCTTTAACAAACCTATTCAAGTCAGCTAACCCAACCGTAGATCCAGTTACACCTTGACTTTTTCCAGTAAGCGCCCAACCAGTGTCGCCTGCTAAAGTATCGCCACTATTAACTGCTAGCCCCCATTGAGAAGTTATTTCATGCCACCTCTTTTGAAACTCTCCCTTATAAGAAGACTTATACAAGTCTTCGGGGTTACCCAATAAGTTAGGAGGAGAAATGTTATTAAAATAATTTTTAATACTTCTATTAATAGCGTTTATGGGATTCAAGCTAATACTAATGTATCCTGTATCTTGGATAGCTCCATCAATAGCATCTTGTCGTATTCTATCATTATCTGCAGCGAGTCCTACTGGCTTATACCCAGCTATCTTTCTCATATCGCTGAATACTCTATATCTCTTCGTAGAGATATCAGAGAAGCTTACAGGAGTTGCAGAGTTACCTGCGGTAGTAGAGTCTACAATAAAGTTATATGGGTTTTGTAATACCATATTCTCTTTAAGTTTATAATGAGCAGACAGGCTACTATAAGTGGCAGCATTACTAATACCGGCATATGTATCTGTGGCAGTTGAGCCTTGAAACGAAACTGATTCAAAGTTTTTAGTATGCTCTTCCAAGTCAACCTGCTTCAAAGCCACATTCCACACTCTAACCTCGTGCATATACCCTGTAAATCTCGTATCACCGCTGCCAGGGAAATAAGATGGGAAAGAACTAGAGCCACCACTAGAGCTTAAGTTAACTGCTGATAAAGTGTATCCGGTAGTTTGACTTGTTGATGCAGTTTCGGTTACTACTGATTCATAACCGCCCGATGGAGTAGCAGACAACACCATCGCATATACATTAATGGTATCACCAGAGCGACTTACTGCTACATTTAAAAAGTTATTAGCACTACCCGCACCTTGAATAAAACTTGATATAGAAGATTGAGTAGTTTGAGCCGACAAAGAAGCAGTAGCTACAGACTTAAATGATACTTGACCCGATGGATCTAACTCAATACGATACTTTGGATGAACAAGTAATGTATGCCCTGTAGTAGAAGCTCCAGTTGCCGATACTCTCATCTCAATAGTAAAGTTATCACTAGGTTGAAAGTCAAAAACAGAAGCTGACTTATTAGCTACTGTTTGTGCATAGTTAGAGCCTGTAGCATAAAGGGCTGGAACATCAACTTCTTCTACTTCAGTTACTTGAATGGGTTTTGCAAAAATAGAATATTCATTTACCTTCAAAAAGTTTCTATCTACACCGTATATTCTACCAATAGACTCCAAGGTTTCTCTTGTGCCTTTAGTTTTGATAAGGTGCATTACATTATTAAGTATTCTATTCCAAATCTCGTAGTTTATCTGTTGAGTTGTGTACCCACTCGGTGAAGCCTCAACAATACTATCAACAACAGCACTCTTTCTTGCGTTTTCAAATACTTGAACACCAAACTGTTTTAGAAACACAGGAATAAACTTACTTGGAGTTCTATTAATCTCACCATAGTCTATATTTTTTACTGATGGTATTTGATTAGCAAAAGCCTTTATTTCATCTAACTCATCACCAAAAGCAGCTAACAGCCGTGCCAACACATCTTGATCATCACCTGTAAACAATGTAGCTGGTAACAAGTTCTGTAACTTCTCCGCTCTTGTAATAATAGTTTCGGCAGTAGAACCAAAGATAACTTGAGAACGATGAACACCAGTAGATGATCCTACTATTTCAGTAGCAGTACCAGCAGTTTGATCTATAACATTAAGTTGCTCATTTTCATAGTTATGCGCCCTCGCAGAAATAGACTCTATCATTCCTGTTTGACTACCAGTGATAGCATTGCTAGTATTTCTATACAAAGCTATAAGAGGAACACTTTCGCCTTTTTGATTTTTGGATAAAACAGTATTGTTAGAAGTAGCATTTACATTGCCGGAAGTATTACCAGTAACACCAAGTCTATCTAACACATACAAGGTAAAGCCATCAGCTTCTTTACGAAACTTATCTACTTCAAAAACTGCTTTAATTCCTGCGTTTGCATCACTGGTTAACTCAGCACCCGCAGATAATCCAGAAAGACCAATAGGATACTCATCAATAATCTTCTTTCTTACTGAATCATACTTTCTTACTGCGTTACCAAAAAAGATATGTTGAGAAAAATCATTATAGTCAATAAGAGGCAAAACTCTAGCGCTACGACCGGTGGCAGAGATATCTGCCAACTGACCACTAGCAGCACCTAGTCCCGATAGAGAGGCTACTAAACTATCAAATGTTATTCCATCAGCCATTTATTTAATATCCCGACTTATAGTCTATGTCATACACATTACCTATTTGGAAGTTCCAATCATCCGGCTTATCATATTGTAATATTTCGCCCTTCGCATTCAACTTTAACACAACCTTGTATCTCATGCCCTCATACAGCAAGCTTGTATCCAAATCAAAATAGTTACCGTCTTTATCAAATGAAAGACCAAAGGCTGGCACTTCAACATCATTTGTTACTAACTCTCTTACTTCTATAGTGCCACTTTGAATAACACTATTACTCATAGCTGTACTTGTTCCTGTTACTGCTTGCCATTGAGTTGTTTTGTCTCTTACAAAAACTCTAACTCGTTGATACGTTCCTTGCTCATATCTATTTCTTAAGTTAGACAAAGATACTTCATAGTTAGCTGTCTTAAAGTCTTGAAAACCAGACACAGGTAGAGTGCAATCAAAAGAGAAGCTATTAGATATCTCTTCGCCAGCGGTTGTAACAACCCAAGTATCAACAAATGCTGTGCTACTTGAGGTAGCAATATTAATACCTGTAAGTGGGCTTGCACCACCGGCCCCATTAGTAGCTGACCCAATAGCTAACTTGTATATTCCTTTAGAAACACGACTAGCTGTTAAGTTTCCTCCTACCGCACCCGCTAAACTCGTTCCATTGCCGCTTAAGTTAACATAGCCAGGAAATGGTCCCGAATCATTTAAGTCTGCTAACTCACCATTTATCAAACTATAATAATACAAGTTAGCTGTCTTACCAAACACAATACTATTTCTATTATCTTTTATTTCGCCAGGCCATTCCATCTGAATGTATGGTTGTTTTCTTGTATTAGTTTGTCTACTATAAAACTTCTTACTATAAAAACTTGAAGAAACTGTAGCCGTAGCTACGCCAGCAGAAGTTGCTTCACCGGCTGTTATACATTCTTGAGCATCCGACATACGAACCAAAAAACCATAATCAGCACTACCGCCTGCTGCAACACTTGTTCCTGTAGCGTAGTTTAAATAAGCTTTGAAATAATCTGTCACATCTACTTTTAAATCTTCTTGACCAGTTTCAAAATATTGAGAAGCACTATTAGAATCATACTCTCTATTGTCCCAACCAATATATACATTACCACCAGTTCCACCTCTATTATAGTTCCAAGCATTAGTATTAGAAGCGCTGATAGCATTAGCATATCCGGTTTGACTAAAGGTATCATTATCCACACCTTGACCTTCCGTCCAAGATGCAGTTAGAGGAAAAACATCAAGTGTAAAGTTTTCAGCTTGAACTTGACCATGCTTTGCGTTTTTAATACACAAGAAGGCAGTAACAGTAGAGTCTGTTCTTGGGTCAGGATACTTAGCCAAGCTTACAATACTTGAACTTAATGCTGATAAGTCAAACTGTATTAATATTCTGGATCTTTGTTTTACTGGATCAGCTAAAGTAGAGTTAAACTTAGTCCATGTTTCCAATATAGGAGAAGCCCCAAAGTTTGATGTAACACTTTGTTCAGTAATCCATGTATCTTTAGTCGCAAAAGCTCTTGCTATAGTGGCCATTATGAGGTTCTCCCAACAATATCAAAATTCGGATACTTAAGCTCCCAACAAGTATCTTCGGGGAAATATATAATTCCATTTTCAGTGTTAGCTGGTATATCACATTGGTAACCAGAATATGCTCGACCACCAATGGAACCAAACTTACTTGTTACTTTAAAATCTACCACAGACCTAACCTTATTTAATGATTGCAATCGAGCTATCAAACTTGAGCTTACCAAAGTAGCGCCAAAGTTAGTGTTCTCTAAAATAAAAATGCGTTTCAATAAAATAAAACAATCTAATAAGGCATCGTTAACATTAAAATCTTGATTAGGAACAATAGTAAAATCAATACCAATATTACAAATACGACCAGCCGTGATTCTTACAGTATCAGAAAATGACTTAAACTGTCGAAGATAAGTTTCTATATTATTTTGTAAGGCTCCTGTAGGTAAAGTTAACGCACCAGAAGCATTACGAGCCAATGTAATCAATTCAACGCCCAATATATTATTAGGATCTTTCCTAGCATAGCTTCTAAATACAGAACCAAACTCTGTTGGCATTGATAGAACTCTTACTTGATAATCTTCTAATGTAACCGCTCTATTTTGAGAGTTAAAATATTGTAAAGCATTCTGTCTAATAGCCGTTCTGCTTTCTCTATCAGCGCCCCCAGTTGCTTGATTTAAATTACTTACACTTAAGGTGCCTAATACATTTTGAGCAACTACTGGATTAGAGGTAGAGTAGTTAGAGGTTTTAAATGAAATAACTCTAGATACAAATGAATCCAAAGTTCTTGGCCCAATATTAGTAGCATTACCGCCACCATATCTATACTTGATATCTATAGTAACATCTCTTGGCGCATATCCAAGCCCACTTGTTTTCAGAAAGTTAGAAGAGTCTACAACTGCGGGAGCAAAACCAGAAGGGGAACCTCTTAAAGTAGGCGGCAACACAAAATCTTCGGGATTAGGTATTATCTCTGAATCTTGTAAATCAGTAGTTCCCGAACCAAAAATGATAGAAGTATCACCATTGCTTGATACATGACGAGTAAACCTATAAGGTATCTTTTTATATTGAAGAATATACTCTGCATCTCCCGAAGAAGAAGTTGTGTTTTTATATCCTGTAAATATTTGGCCTTGCGCTAGGTTATCAACTTCAAAATATTCTTTACCGTCAGACGCTGTTACGGAAACCACTTCTGTTATATCATTATCGGGCAAGGTTAGTTTTAAAAAAGGAACAGCATCATTAACTTTATATGAAAATGTTCTAGTAGAACCAGCCATAGCTGAAACACTAGTAACTGAATATTGTGTTGTGTTTCCTATTTTAGTTGTTACTCTATTAGCAGCGTTACCAAAATCAACATCATTTAAAATTTCAAACTCCACAGAAGGCTCAAAGTTACTAACTACTTTAGACCCTTTTTTTAAAACAAATAAAGAAGCACCAGAAGTAGAGTCATCAAAAGTTGCACTAACTGATAGTTCAGCTATAGCAGGTCTGGCAAACTTAGGTTTATATCCCAAGTTTTGAGCTAAAGAAAAAATATTTTTTTCCTCTAACGCTCTATCCAAAAAGCCCTCGTTAACCTGTCTATCAATATAGAACGACATAGTGTCGCCTATATAAGCTAATAGTTCAACAATAGCCATTCCGCCAGAAGCATCATTAAAGTCTCTATAGTCATCCGGAAAGTATCTTTGCAGATAGTCTATAAGGTCCGACTTAATAGAATCAAAGTCTTTTGATAGATAGCTAATATTAGGTGATTGTTTAGCTGATTGTCTTGTTGATTGATAGTCTGGCATTTCTTATCTCTTTATATTGTTAGCCCCGCGCTGTCGCGACAGCATAATCTAAATCTATCATATCGGGTATACCTGAATATTCATATTCCATTCTTACTAAAATATCATTTGGATTTAGTGCCGTTCCTCCTGGCACAGTTTCTTGTGTATATACACGTATTGAAGTCATTTTCACTTCTGGCATCCATACCTCAAGAGCGGTTTCTATTTCTGAACCAATCTGAGCTTCCATCTCGCCTGGCTCAACTTGTTCAAATAACTGACCCATGAGAGTAGGAATATTAGTTCCAATATCTGGGTTAACCACTCTTTCTCCCTTAACTGTCATCAAAAGAGTTTTTATATTCTCTCTAACAGCAGCAGTGGTGGTATTGTTCATTTCAAAAAAACCTCTACGATAAGAACGTAAAGGAAATTTTAAGTTTATTCCCATAACATATCTCTAGTTTATATATTGTCTTTGACTATATACTTCTTCAAACCGCTCTATTAACGCAATAAAGCCATCTCTAGTTTCATCAAAACTATCTTTCAAATCATTCATATCATTTTGAACTCTATCAGTTACTATATCTGTTTCAATAGTAGTAGTGTTTCTTGGGTTAGCAGCCCCTCCAATACTTATCTTTTCGTATTCTATTGTCTTTGTTCTTTTTTGCGTCCTATAGCCTCTATTAACCGCCTTATCTGGTTGAGGAACGCTAATAAATTTAGATGGAATGGTAACACTTGTTCCAGGGGTTCCTGCAACTTCTTCAGTAACAAATTTTGGGCCAATAGGAGTCATTACCGTTCTACTAACATTTCTTGAGCCACTTCCAGGCACATCTACTGTAGTGGCGGGAACAAAAACACTAATAGGATCTTGAGGCTCTAACTTAATACCCAAGTTAATCCTATCATCAAACTCAATTTCTTTATCGGGAATATCAATATTGATTTCCGGAATAGTATGAGTATGATCTATGTAAGAGTTAAACAATAAAGTCATAGTATTAACAATGCCCTTAACAGACGTTAACATGCCTCTTATTAACTGATCTTGTTCTGTAAAATATTCTTTTAATTTTTCTCCTAAAACCTGCCTATACATGGATGGTTCTGAATCAGTAGTATTGGATACATTATATATTTCATTAGCAATATTAACAATAAAGTTTTTCTTAGCTTCTGCCCTTATAGATGTAGAAGGTAGCATAGGGTTTTCGTTTGGTATCATCTCTGTAACTATATCTCCCCTATTAGGAGTTTGTTTATTAAACTCCGAACCCAAAGCTGATACAACACTATTACTAAAATGGGCTGTTTTAGTATAAGAAGCACCCATAGTTGGAAGAACAGAAACTTGGTATGGTCTTGGTTGTAATATACCCATTTCCAAAACGCCGGGCTTAAGACTAGTTCCAGACATAGGGTTGAAACTATGTCGTGTGTAGCTTCCGCTGCGTCCTTGAATAATAACATCACCTAACTGTCCGGGCAACTGGAATATTTTCTTTCCTTCAACGTAAGAGTTTCCCTGTTTTGATCTATGGTTGAGTGTTTTTACATCAAAAGATTTTCCATATCTAGATAAAGAAAGAGGGTTGTTTTCTCTTCTTTGTTCATTAGTAAGTTTAAGAGTCATTTGATCAGAGTCATTTACTCTTCCTATCCAATACCCTTTGGAGTTAGATTTTAAGGTTTCGTGAATAACTAAAATTTGCTCTCCCACTTCGGGTATAACCATAATAGCATTTGGTATTAATGGAGTATACCATTCTGGAATATCATTTTCTGGAATAGCTGTACCAATACCTTCACCAATAACTCTAGCATTAATAGAATATTGAGGAAGAAAAGCAGAAGTTTGGTCGTTGGTATTAACTCCCATTTTAACACTAATAACAATGGCTCTTTTTAAAATAAAAAAATCGGGAGTTTCCCATTGAAGCGCACTACTATATAAGTCTTCTTGATAACTGCCAGACTCAAATAATCTATCTATAGAAGGAGTTTGATTCATTTTTCTTCTTCCGCTTCTGGTGGCTCTTCATTTATTTCTATTTCTATTTTTCTTTTAACCAGCTCTTCTTCTAACTCTACTAAATCATTCCTTACTTCTATGGATTTTTTTCTAACATAATCCATTAGTTCAATTTGGTCTTCATAAACTTGAATACCTTGAAGAAATAAGGATGCTATTTTCTCATCGGGCACATCTTTAAACTTATCTTCAGTTGAAGTAGTCATCTTTTAAAACCATATATGTCTGCTTTATCTTTTTAATAGACTTAGTTATCTTTCTACTTGGCAAGTCGGTTGCTTCTCTTACATAGACATATAGTTGTTTCTTATTATAAATATTAAACTTGTGATAGTTTTTCAGTATATCATTTATTATTTCTAAAACAGCTATATCATCCTTGTTTAATGTTTCTTGAGCCATTAAACTATCAAAATGTTGAGTAAGGCCACCTATAAAAGCATAATCGTCTTCCATCTTCTCATTGTCTTGATAAGTTTCCATACTCTTATCAAACACAACAGTATCAGCATTTTCGTTATCAACAAACACTTGCTTTTTAGCAGCATTAGATTGTTGTATCATCCAGTTCTTTACAATGGTGCCAAAATAAGAAAATGACTTAGCACCAGAAGTAGGATCAAACTTACTCAACTTCTCATATAAGTGAGCCATAGCTTCATGTTGAGTCTGTTGATAGTCAAAAAGTATTTTATTAAAGTTGTAAGTATAATAGATGTTTTCTATTAGTTTTAAAAAGGCAGGTAAAATAACTTCATTATAAACCTTGTGCTTCGTATGTGTGTCACTATCTGTATTAAACTCTATAATAGCAGACTCCTGTATTTCCCCCCAATATTTCATACACTTCCTTTCAAAATATAGTTACATCTTTATATTAATAATATTTACTATTTTTCTATACTAATCTTGTAATGTACCGTCACTCTCGTCAATAGCTGTAATATATGTATTCAAATCAACAAGATTATAATGCTGACCAAACTCGATTTCTTCTTTTCTTTTGCCTTCTTCAATAATAGTTGCCAAACGATTAAGATCAGATTGGCCTTTGTATGCCAATGGATTAGTTTTAGCACTATTATTAACATATTCTATTAACTTGCACTCTAAGGTGGTTGTAAAGGTAGATGCCGCAATACTTTCGTTAACACTACTAATCAAATACAATCCCTCCACCCCACTTAGAAGCCCTTTAAGGTAAATCAAATTGAATACATTTAAGCCAGTAGTTCCATGAATAGTAAGAGTAGCAGTTCTTAAAAAAGTACTCAAGACATTACCATAAAACTTACTTCCACCATTTCGACCAGAAATATGAGTTGAGCCTGTAGTTCCTTGCTCTGATCTTTGTTTATTCATAAAGTATTCATTTTGCATTAATAATATTTTATTATATACCGTTACATCTTGAGCCATCATATCTTCTACAAAACCTACAGCTGCTTTTGAAATAGCAGGTACATTTTCGGTTAATAAAAAGTCCGTAAGATTTTCTGTATTAACATTAAACGTCCCGCCATCGACTTCTTCCACTATCTTTAATTTTTTAAGACCCTCCATGCCTGTTGTTAGACCACCTTTTAATATTTGTGCAAAATCTCCTAGAAGATTTTCAAAAGCTTCACCATTGCCAAGTTGAGTATTACGTAGGGCAGCTAAAACGTCCATTTCTGCGCCACCTACCACTGCTGGCAATCTAAATGCCGCAAAGGCTGTAGGATCTATTTTAGAAGATAAGCCAAAATTTTCTACTAATGAATGACCCATTCCAAACTGACAAACCATAACTTTTTCAGAAATTAATAATCCTTGTGGATTGTTTTGTTGAAGTCTCTCTATATCCGCACCGGCTTGATTGATATTTATTTGATTCGGATCTGTTGATGAACCACTTATCTCAACCTCTGTAAAAACTTCTTGAACAGCACCGTCATAGTTTAGCGCACTGGGAAACACATCTATATATGAGGTATCTGATGGATGTGGCCTCATAGATATTTGCATATTAGGAACTGTTTCCTTTACAGATGCTAATACCTTTTTCAAAAGATTATGAAGTGGCGCTCTAGGTTCAGAGGTTAAATATTGTTTAATAGTGTTGATATTTACCGGTAGTTCAAAAGTACTTCTTATAGGAAGTTTTTTAAATATTTGAGTTAAATCTGCGCTCTTTTTTAAATCTTTTAAATCATCTATTCTATCTTGTATTGCTTGCATTTCCCTATGCCTGTCCGCGGTTTCTGATTGCGCTTCGCCCGTTCTTGGGTTTGGGTATTCTGTTGTTGGTCTAGGGCCATTCATAGATACAAAATCTTTAACCACGCGGCCTCTTACCCAAAACTCTTCTTCAACCTCGTAAGTATCACCTGGGTCAGTTTCACTTATTAAAAACGCCGGACGTTTACTTTTCCATTTTATTTTATACCAACCCTCTAGAGCTTTTAAGTTCTCTTGAGTTCCTTGCCCGCCACTGAAATAGCCCCTAGGATCTTGAAAGCTATTATTAGGCTGATTTGCATTCCCATAAGAAAGATGTATATCTCCTCCCAAAACATCCCATCTACCAGAGTTTTTATCAACTGGAATCCAATTGCACCATCCCATAATTCTTTGCACTACCACTTTTTTTCTTTCTACAGATGGGCTATAGTAATAATTTGTAGCTGTTGAATATCTATTCTCACTTCCGTCCCTACCCGCTGCAAACCTACCATTTTTCTTATAAGCAGATTGTAGTCCATAATCAGGCATTCCAGGATTACTATTTATACCAACGTCACCTTGACCAAAAGAGTCAGTATAAAAAGATGGATAACCACCTCTGTTCCAACTTCTTTTAGGATCAGATACATCGCCTTTTGGTTGTCGCCATATTATTGTACTATTATACATTCCTAAATCGGCAGTCTGAATGGCCGCCTGTAAATCTTCGGGTCGCCATAATCTCAAAAATCCTACATCACTGGGCATCCAATGTTGTGTTCTACCATCACTATTTGTTTGCGGCCAATGACCAGATATTGTTGCTATTCCAAACCTAGCTGTTTCTTGAGCATAATATGTTTCTCTCCCACCAAGATTATATACCCAAGGCAAAATAGCATTTTTATAGCCGTTTGGATTATCCCATCCCCCGTTAAGATAATCCATTCCATCCTCGTAATGAGTTGCTTTCCAGTTGCCGCCACCGGCATCGTTCCAGCCAAATTTTGGAGATCTGGGTTTTATAGGATGGGTGGTACCATCAAGAGTAGTATAAGAATGATACACTCCTTGATTTTCATAAAGCTGTATTTCTGATGACACTTCTTGATGTAAAGATGGTCTTCCTGCATCGTTATATCCTAATGTAGCTACATCTTGACCTCTTCCTCTTATATATGTAGAAAGGGCGGTGTCCCATAAGTTTTGATTTTCTGCAAGCTGCTGTGCTTCAGTTGGGCCGCGATCCGGATTATCTTCTGGATTCACTATAAATATACGACCTTCATCATCTCTCTCTAATGGTCCCCCATTTAATTGAACTAATTGTTGAGTTAATGACTCTATTTCGGCAGCATAAGTATTTTCAATACTGCTCCCCGTATTCTCTGGTATATTAATAGAAAATGGTTCACCATCTTTTGCATTAGGAACCCGCGAATAAACAAATTTGACTTTATTACCAATAGCTCTCCTTAGTGCCTCTAATACTGAGCCTAAGAAAAAATATACAGGTTGTCTAAGAATAACATGAGTCGTATCACCGTCTTCGCTTGTAGTAACAATCTCATCTGCAACAGAGGTACCTGCCTCTATGCGTTGTGTAGTTATCGACCCTTGAGTGGCAGAGACTATAGCGTCTATTAAGCCAGTTAGCACATTAAAAGTATTGAATACAGCCCGCCTGCTCTCTTCTATCTCATCAAGATCCGATACCTCTTGATCACTCGCGGCTTGTCCGCCAGCGCTGACCGCGCGCTCACGATTCCCGATAGCGGTATCAAGACTCTCTTTTAGTGTAATCTTATATTCCGCTAACCCTTCTGCTGTCATAGCTTCTACTGGTAACATTTGAGTTAAAAAAGACAATCCGATTGGCTCACCATTTGGACTAACGATTAATCTAGGCTCACCAGTATCAACAAATTTTGTCACCTGCTCAGTTTCTCTATACTGATTAACAACATATCCGTTTTTTAAAATAGCATATTTAGTTTGCACAAAACGACCTTGACCAATAGGGGCATACACTCTGGATAAGTTCAACCTATGAATGATATCCTCCTCATGCAACACTACCGAACCCTCTGCGAACTGTTGTTGATAATGTGTATACACATCATTCATTCCCTCAACAACAGACAGAGATACGAGTACCTCACTGGTATGGAAAATAATCCTATGTAAATTATTTCCTTGAAATGTTTGATTATTACCTTCGGCTATACTTACGTTATTTAGCATTTCAAATTCCATTAACATATCGTCTGTTGGAATTTCTGAATATTTACGAGTTTCTACTTGCATGGCATCGGCTTGATCTTGAGGCACAGGTACAGGAATAGAAAGAACAGAGGTCATGGCAATCAAATCACGTACATTTTTTACTATAGTGGGTGTTAGGTTTCTTGCTTCATCGGCATAAAGAAGATTATGATTTGGATTTTTCGGATCACTAAAATAAGCAAAAATATCATTCTGCAAAGCCTGCCCAAAAGGAGGCATTTGTTTTATATAAGAATCTGGATTTACCTGTGGCCTATAACTAGGAGTGCTCATCTCGCTTTCAAAAACCATTGGCACTACTACTCCTCTAGCTCCCGGCCGCTCAACGAACATTAAACGCCCCCTACCATCTTCTCTTCCAAGATCAATATATTTTTCAAACTCTTCATATGTGTTACCTTCGCCAGCCACAACTCTCGATGGTCGGTTCTTATCAATAGTTCCTATTGGCCAGTTCGTTCCACCATTGTATGCATTTTGTTGAATCACTGTGCCATCGAAGGCTTCCAAACCTTGAAATCGCGTATTAAAAAATAAATTCCATGCTTGATTAACCAACCTATTATATGCAGGTATACTATCAACTATTTTCGCGGCTTCTCCATCATCCTCAAAGGATTTTGTCATTCCCATTTCTTCTAACTGATTAAAATGGTCACGCTCATTCATAGTTATTTCTATACCTTGTTCTTGATTGAAGTATAGGTCTGACACCAGCGTTTTTCTAAAACCAAGTAAAAATTGTTCCCCTAACGCCTCTAGGCTATTAATATTGTCCCTTAATACAGTTGCTTCCTCTACATTAAAGTTCTCTTCAGCGAATATTCGTTCAGTGTGAATAGTCCAACCACTAGTATCGCTTTCAAAAAAATCTTGTAAAACCGCATTTCTATGTTGGCTTGAGGTGATATCCATTAAAGATTCTTCATCATCAACTGGTGGTGCCCAAGGTATTCCATTTTGCCAAATAAAATTTTGATTATTATTAACCGATGCTTTCACAGCTTCAGAAGGCTCTGTTAATTCTCTGCTTATTGTTTCACCAACAGATGATGTTTGCATAGTGCCAAGAAAAATACCGGGAGGATTTAAAAAAGTAAGCTTACCTACCAAGTGTCCTACATTATCAAAATTAAACTGAAAATTGGATAAGCTTATTACCGATGAAGACCAAAATCCACCCATACCATTTCCAACAGGAACCGAAGCGCCTGCATTAACATCTGGCGGATAAAGTTCATCAAAGTTACTATCTTTAGTATTCCATCCATAGATCAGAAGAAAGGGAGAGTTCATTAACATTAGTTTACTATATTCAAATTGCTCATTAATAATTTCTGGATTAGGCAGTGTAATAGTAAGGTCATATTTTACATTTTGTGCCGCGGCTGAACCTCTTGATATAGCCAGATCATTAATACCGGGTATTCCTTTAAAACTCGCATAACCTTCATATGTACTATCATCAATCTGTATTGCGGAATCTTGTTGTATTTGACTTTTATTTTCACCAGCTACTTTTGCCACATGACAATTAATACTTAACCCATCTGGTAGAGGAGGTGGCATACCACCAGACCCCACAAAAGTTATAGGTATCAATCTATTGCGAAGACCAGTGTATCTTGTACCATCGTCATTAGCAATCAAATCTTCGGCATCAAATATAGCATATAACTCACAAAAAGGAACTAATCCACTTATATCTTTAGATGAAGCTCTTAATTTTTGATTCCATCCCCTTAATACCCTGCCATAAAATGGATCTTCTAGAACATTGCTAGCATCTGTTGCTGTCTCTGTAGGTGTAGTAACGTCTGGAGAAGCGTCAGGGTTAGTATCGGCTGTATCCAATCCATCAGCAGCTTCATCACTTTGCATATTTTCTTCAGATTCGCGCTCTATATTAGCTCCATTATCTTGATCTAAATCATCACCGGCCGGTGGTGGAGTTTCTTCTGTTTCCACTGGAGCTAACTCTTCCGCTGTATATTCTTCTTCTGGTGCTGGCTCTGGTGCTGGTTCTGGTGGGTCAGGTATACCTGCTTCTCTATTCTTCTTATGTTGTATGGCAGCAAAAATATCGTTAGCCAGTTTAATACCAGAGCCTCCCCGATTCAACGGATAACCGCTTACTTCTGGCCCAAATTGACCCGTTTCATACAGATGTTGCAACCTTGACCGGTCGTCACCTATCGTAATCTTGGTGCCACTCACAAACGGCGACCAAAGATGCCGTGTGCCGTTGTCATCAATAACAATATCCCAGCCAGTTAAATCTACAACTAAGTTTTCATGTGCCATTATCTAGATATCTTTCTCTGAATAGTATCTACAAAAACACTAATACTTGAGGGTATACGCAAAATAGTACCTGCTGCTATTTGTTGCCCAAAAGGAAATGTAAGATCATTTAATAGACAAATAATCCACCAATATCTACCATCACCTAAATATTGAGCAGCTAATACATCAATACGCTGAGCATCATTAAGCTCAACAAACAAATCATCTGGTCGCCTCAACTCTTGCGAAGAAATAGGTGGAAAGCTTTCCAATCTTCTCTTGCGAGTTCGGGTATCTAATACAGTAGAAAAATTTTTATATCTTGATACAGGCATAATTCATTATTCCCCCTTAAGTAAACACAAGGTCTTTTTCACCGGCACTATTAATATAATCTTTATCATTTTTTCCAATAGATGAATTAGTATTAATCCAATCAATATATTGTTGAGTACGGCCACCACCACCCGATTCGGCCGCGCGCATTTTATTAACTAAACTATCAACAGACAACCCAGCCGCATTCGCGGCTTGTTGAAGCTGATATCTTGACATCATACCATCGGCCCATAGTTCATCAAAAACCTCACCACTTCGTTTCGCACGAGCAGCAGTTGAAATTAATGGGCCTCCTTCTGGATGATCTTTAGATATTCCTCTATCGCCAATCAAGCCCTTACCACCACGTAATGGACCAGGATAAAAAGCGTAGTTTCTATCCGGCATATCATCATGCATTACAGTGAAGTTCATCGTAACAGTGCAAGACATTGGTATTCTTAACCCTTGAGTTATTTCCCATTTACCGCCAGGACCAAGATGATTCCAATCAAAAGATAAGCTACGAATAAATCCATTTAATCCCGAAAACATATCACCAATAGTCATCTTAATAAGTGGTCCCGCTTTTAAACGATTATTTGAATCATAAGACGGATATGCTTGTTGGGCAAGCCATGTAACTCTTTCGTAAAGATTCTGCAATCTTCTTATTTCTGTAGCAAAAATTACAAAAGATAAATCAATAGTTCTTTCGGTCATTGTATAGGTGTGAATCTGTTCTGTTCTTCCAAAGAAATGTTTAGATGACCACGCTGGCGCATATGATTCTGTTAAGCTTTGTAGAGTTGCTTGAAAATAAGCATATTGTTTATACTCTTGTCCCATAAGGGCTGAACCTTTTTTATTTATTGTTTCAAACATAAAAGGAAAAAACTGCTCGTTGGCGCGCCATCGTGTTTTAGTAAAAGTAGTTTGATCTGGGAAATCAAGTGTTTCCGCACCTACATTCGCTCCATCATTTTCTACAGCAGGCATTAACCCACCAGGGCTACTTATATTTCCATGAACTTGACCAGGAATATTATCAATAAAACCACGATCTTTAGTTATAGTGTTATTTCTACCTGTAGGTCCATCTTCATCTTCAATCCTAAAAACTGGACTACCGTCATCAGCATCACCTGCATCATATTGACCACCAACTCCAGTTTGCGGTGTTACTGGACCTTGTAGGTCAGCAATAGGGACACCTGCTATAGTGCCAGGAGGATTCCTTTTAAACTGACCACTTTCTGTACTATGAAGAGCGGATCTATTTTCTAAATAAAGTTTTGTAAAAGTATCATCATTTATGTGACTAGAAACTCCTTCTTCAATAGCTGTAGCCAAGTCAAGAGTTTGATTATAGTTACTAGCATTAGCTGGATATAAATCCGTTGGCATTAACAAGTTTTGTTGTAAAAGCTTGCTTAAATTAACCCTTATATTGAAAACAATATTTATACGATTACCGCCGGGTTTTATTTCCATCAACTCTTGTTCATAACCATTAATATTTGATAATATACGATGCAATCTTCCGCTATCATATATATCCATTTCACGGGCATCACCAAACTGATAATCGCCAGTATTTTTATTATATGGCTCTACTTGACCAACATTAAATCCCCTAGCGCCTTGATACGATACTTGCTGAGAGTCTGGTACATTAGCAAAACTGCCATCTAAGGCACTTAGAAACCTAACTTTATAATCTAGATTAGATATTCTATCAGAACTAAAAAATGTTGATAACCTAATATCAGCACCACTTCTTTGAACTTGAGTACTAGCAGGTCCATCAGTTTTAATATTAACTAAAGAAAACCAGAGTTCCTCTAAGTTTCTTGCATACCTATTCTTTCCAAAAGGCTGAATGTTTGGTGAAATGCCAGTAACTTCCGGCCAGCCCAACATATTATTTATTATTTTAGTGCCGTCTTGTTGATAGATTTGGCCCCTATATGAAACAGTATCAGACTTCTTAAATCTCTGATCATATTGTTCATTTCTATTAAATATAGACTTACCATTTGCGCTACGATTAGGCCATTGGTCGCCCTCTGGGTTTCGTACAGTAGCTCTTTGAATATTTCTTTTCAACTCAATAGTTTTTTCATCGGGCCTACTTAGAGTAAAGCTTTGATGATTGCCTCTTGTTACAGGGTCATCTGCATCTCCGAACTCTAAGTTAGGAGTATTATCATAATCATAACGATAATATGAATCAGTAAAGACGTATTCTCTACCCTCATCATATTGAGCATTCATATCTTCCTGTGACCATTGATTCTTTCTTAATATTTTAGTAGCTTGAACAGTAGGAGCTTTACCATCAGCAAACTCAGCATCATATAACTCTCTTATAGTGCCTGCTCCATATTTCGTCATCCGAGCGCTATCAGAAAGACGAAAGAATATATCAAGCATACTAAGAGATTCACCACCACTTTCATTTTCAAAAGTAACATTTTTACCAGTTTGATATGCTTTTTTAAAACCTTCAAATAAATCTCTATTTTCTGGACTATCTGGAACAAAAGCATTTACATCACCAAACTTAACAGACAAAGCTCCACCAGTTTCCTCACCTTTATATGGAAAATGGCTACGTGCGCTATTAGCCCTTACTTGGTGGCGCGATGATCCACCACCCTTAGCTTCAGCCGCTGGACCCCCTTCTGCTGTTGTAGTCGCCCACTTTTCTTCAATCGTAGGTGGCCCAACTTGTCTTGATTTTCTTGCAGATATTTCATCAGCCTTTGCGTAAAAAGCATCCCAACCACCAGTGCGATATGCACCCACTGCAGCGTTCCTATCTTCCCTCTCTGAAGGACGTTTATGATTCTGATTACCAAACTTATGAAATGGCTTATTATAATTGTAATCAGAAACTCTATCGGGTGGAATGGGACCACCATGCCATTGACTACCATGTTGCGACCAATAAAGAACACTGCCAATTTTTCTATGAAGCGCCCTATGCTTATCATTGGTTGCCCATTGTTCTGTATAATTACTCTGATGATTAACCCTTTCTGCAGAACCTCGTTCGTTATCATCAGCACTAGTGGTGTCTCTATAATAAGATTGAGTCCACCTATAATCGTCACCACTGCTAAACAGCCCTGCTTCTTTTTGTTGTTGTGGGCCATATCCTTCAGACGCATCAGTAGCTTGAGTAGACCATGCCTCTAATATAGATTTAGCTTTTAAGTCTAGCTCTTGTAGTCTAGTACGCTTCATTCTTTCGGGATCAGCATCGACCTCTGCTGCGGGACTTCGACTTATAATTTTTAGTGGCATTTAATATCTCTATACTCTTGAGTTAACAGTGGATACGCCGGTTCTAATATCATCTGAGTTTACTGAGTTTAATACTCTACTTACTCGCTGCCCATCAAGATTGACAGGTGGAGGATTAGTTACAACTTGTTTTAGCAAACTATTCATCTGTCTTATCTCTTGAACTAGATCGCCACCACCACCAAGGGGTGCATTTCCAGGTGTTTGATCAAGTGGGGTAACAGCTTCGGGTCCAGCCTCACCAATCAAAGCTACTGTTGGTCTATTAACAATAGCTCCTCTGGCTCCTACGCCTTCTATTCTTCTTTCAAAGTTAGTAAGTACTGTTTTTTGTTCGTGATCCATCATCCCTGTGCCTTGCATAGCGGAAAGCAAAGACATAACCTCATTAGAGCTAAACTGTACGCCTGTAGTTCGTGAAACTACACTTCCCACATTACTAACCAACTCTCCCTTCAACCCTTCATCTGGCTGACCTTCAGAGTTTTGCATGGCGGCACTAATATATTGTTTAGCTAGTTTGTTTCCACCACTACCAGACTTGAATGCGGCATATAGTTGCTCTCCACCAGGCTTCTGAGCCATTCTTAATGCTCCAGCCAACGGACCAAGAACTTTCGCTCTTGCTGCTGCTCCTAGAATGGCCTTTTTACCACCACCAAAAAGAGCGCCCAATCCCTTAGTGACCAAACTACCAGCCACACTGCCCAAAAGAGGCGCTATAGGTGCAAGGGGTGTCGCAGACAATGCGGCTGTAACTCCCGCTGATGCAGCGGCTCCGCCACCACTTATTAAGGCTGACTTACCGGCTTCTTTAAAAGAACCAGTTTCAGCGAAAGTACTAATACCAGAAGTTAAAGCTGCAGCACCACCAGACGCTAAGGCTTGTTTACCCGCACTTTTTAAAGCCTCTTTCCTCATATCAGATGTCACCTTCTTCGCCTTCTTCCCGTATTCGTCTGCCATTTGAGTCCACCCTTGTTCTTTGTAATACTCTTCCTGCTTCTTAAAAAAGTCTGCCCGTCCTGTCCGCCACTTTATTTGTCTTTCATTATCTTTCAGTTCATCACTAGCTTTACTATTCAATTTCTCAAGTTGGGTGTTCATATAACTGCCTTTTGTATTTAAGGATTTTGTTAGCTCTTTTCCTAATCCCTTACGCCAACTTTCCCCTTCAAGCATTCCCGCGACTATATTACCAGCAGCTTTTGTAAACTCGCCACTCTGAGCAGTAGCCTCTCTTATCCCTGCTGCAGCACCCATAGCTAATGCTTCTTGTAGATTACCTGTATCTAGATAATGATCCCACGCTGTTTCAACTCCTGTCGTAAGACCTTCCTTAATATTGTCAGGTAGTTTATTAAAGGCTCCCTCTATAGGGTTCGCAATTTTATCGGGCATTACGTCCCACATATCTTTCCAAGTTGTATTGGTTAACTTCATAAAGTTATCCAAACCCTTAGCAAGATTATGCATGGTTTTACCCCAATCACGACCCGGACCTTTTCCTTGAGCGCCGCCGCCGCGACCACCAGCGCCAGGAGGTCCACCTGCGCCCATTGCAGAATCAGAGAAGTATTGTTCTCTTGCTAACTTCTCATTTTCTTTCATTATTTTATTAACCAAATCACGTTGAGCAGCTCGGTCTGCGGCAGCTTGTTGCTCTATCTTTTGCTCTCTTCTTTTAATGGCGTTAGGATCACCTTGAGAACTATAGATTGATTGTTGTTGTGATTGTCTTCTTCCAGTTGTTTGTGCTGCTGCAACAGCCGCCGCGGAAACTTGAGAAACACCTCTTGCGTATCCCGGCATTCCCATCGCACCAAGAGTATCAGCGACTCCTTTATCTATTGGCATACCACGCGCTATTCTTCCCGTAGGAACAATCAGTTCGGGTAACCCTTCTTCGCCAGCCATAAACATAGTAGGTTGATTTACCACCGCACCCTGTTTAGCGCCAATAAGCCAGTTACCTAACGCTTCACCTCCCATACTACCACCCACAGCACCGCCTACAGTTCCGAGTGGACCGGCCAAACTTCCAGCAGCACCACCTAAAATACCACCAAGCACACCCATGACAGTTGGAATTATTTGCAACCAATTTCCAGTTTTAAACGCATCTATAAGTTGCCAAATACCCATCGCTGCTGTAATGACCCAACCTACACCTGGCAGCTTTTTTAATACCTTAAGTAAGTTTTTTGGTTTGAGCATCGAACCTGCGTTTTTTAATAGCCCCATAAAACCACCACCACCAGTCGCAGCCTTTGTAGCAGACGCAGCACCAACACCCACGGCTGATTTTGCGGCTGACATTCTACCAGCACCGCCAGCCCTAGCCGTTCCATAAGCACGACTCATTTTACCACGCTTACCACCCATGATGCCCATACCTACATCTCTCACCACCATAGGCTGAGCCATAGTTCCTCTAAGAGCCATGGCACTTATAGCTTTAACCATAGTAACAATAGTGCCACCGACCAACGCAGCACCTGCTCCCGCCATCATCGTATTAGTAATACCAAAACTTTTAAGAGCATCAATCATAGAGAATGCAGTGTTAGCCCAGCCTTTTAATGTTTCATACCCACTGGCTAAGCTTTGGCCCCAACCATGTAATGTTTTTCCGATTTCTGCAGCGCGCTTTTGCGCTCGTTCCAACACAGGAGAAATATCACCATGAAGGGTTCCGGCAAGACTATTGAACAAGGGAACTACTGAAGCCGATAAAATAGCCTTTACTTTTTCCCATAGCGTCATGGCATCGCTAATATATTTGTTAATACTTTCTTGTTCTTTACTAGCTCCTTTTTGTGAGCCTTCAAAATCAGCTATAACCTTATTCATATTTTTCATATCTTTGATAGTAAGGCCAAGCTCATTTCCTAGTTGTTTAGCTAAACCAGGATATTTCTCAAGTTGGGCCATACCTCTTGGAGTACTAAAAACTTTATTTAGTTCTTTAAATGTACCAAGAGTATCTCCCTTAATAGCCATATTATACATTTTTAATGAGTTAAGATTACTACCAAAAAATTGATTTATACGGCCAGCTAAATCACTACCACTTTCTATATTCAGAAAAGCATCAGTAGTTGCCATGTTATCGGCCATTGACTTGCCCATCTTGGCAGCCAAAATGGCCGTCTTAGCCATATAATCTTCACCACGACCCAAATAGATTGCTGTAAGATTACTATCATTAGAAATATCTCTCATAACCTTACGAGCATTTACACCAGAATTTGTGGCAAAATGCATCATGCTTTGAGTAAATGTTTCTACTTCTCCCGCAGTTTGTCCAAAACCCTTCATAAGATTAGATGAGAGATTAGCAGCTTCTTGGGCGCTCATTCCAGTAGCTTTTGCAATCCTACTAGTTACATCTAGTAACTTAGGTGTTACTTTATTAGCGTTTCCTAAAGAGTCTACTAGTGCGCTAGCTTGCTTCCCTACATCTTTTACACTTATTCCCCACGCCTGTAGTCCCGCACTTGCTTTTGTTACACTACCACTTATTACAGTTAGATTTTTTCCTATGAGTCCAGTGTCTTTTGAAATACCCGCAAACATATCACTCACAGCTACTAGTTGTTTTACAAACAATCCAATACCTGTAGCCATTGCACCTAGAAGACCACCTTTACCAAGTTTATTTAAGCCAGGAATTTTTGCAGTAAGTTTTGACACCAAGCCATGAAATTTATTCATTAATGGTGTTATTTTTTGCCAGGCCTTAGTAAGACCCTTTACTAATCTAAACTCTTTTAATTTAATCTTCCAAAGTCTGTCGTTTTGCTTTTTTCGTTTTTCCTCGTCCTCTATAGCAACACCCATAGACTCAGCTAGTTTCTCCATACTTTCTTGCATACCACTAGCAAAAGTTTCTACCACACTTCCCATATTGGTAAACTGTTTCGTTAAATCTTCTGATGCTTTTCCTAGTTGATTACCAATATCGGCCATTATACTTCTCTATGGATTGGTTTATATAAAGATACAAAATAAATATCCCCTTCCTATAAAAACATAGTAAGGGGATAAAGATATTAATTACTTCTTTGGTCTTTTTGCTAATGTTTCTTTTTGTGCTTTTTCTTCAGCCTTACGCTGCTCTTCCATTGTCCAGTTAATTCTTTTTATCCACCAACTTCTCAAGTTAACTGGCATATTATATGCGTCTTGAAAAGATACTTTACCATGATACACTATATCAAAAAGTTCTTTATAAAAATTCTCTTTACTATTCGTCAGGCCAAAAGAAACCTACCGAAATCGGTACATCCACCTCCCCTCTATGGCCGCAGTGAGGACAGTTAAACTCCTGCTTCATATCAATATCTGGAGTGTTATCTTCCATATACTTTCTAAGCGCCCGTGAATCTCTAACATTAAGAGTATCTACATATTGATTAATCAAAGAAGAATCAGTATTGCCGTCAATAGAAATAATAGTATTCTTAAGGCGAGTAGTAACATTTCTATCAACAGGAGAGTTGGTGCTTCTCTTAATCCTGTCTTGTGCGTCAGAGATTTCCTTCTCTTCAGCGCTATTCAAAAACTTAAACTCTATGTGAGTGCCAGTTGGCAATTGAATATGAAATCTATTTTCACCCTGTTCAATAGGTTCAACATCCAATGTCTTCATTTCAAGCTGACTCAAGTCAAACTCATACTTAGAAGTTTCCTCACAACTAGGGCAATCTATTTCAACCTTATATTCTGGCCCATATCCACTTACTCTCAGAAAGGTAATAAGTGCATTTTTATCACCCGACAAAAGTTCTTCGGGGTTAATCCTGGCATCCAAAATACAGTTCTTTAAAACAGCGTCAATAGCCTTACCGCTACGCAACAAAGACCTTGATGTAAGAATGTCCTCATCAGCAGCGGTCATATATCTTACTTCAATTTCTTTAAGATTATGTAAGGGAGAGTTAGGTGAGTAAACCAAACCAAAAGAAGGAAGCGGAACAAACTCTGTTGGAACTTTGAAGGCAGAAGCTTCATTAGCTTCTGCCCCCATTTTCTGAGCGCGTTCAATACCTGCCATTTCTTCTGGAGTTAAAACCTGTTTTTCTTCTTTTGATTCTTCCAAATCAACATTAATTTCGGTCATTCATTTTTGTCCTTGTTAAAACCTTAAAAAACTAAAACTATTTTTAGTATCTTAGTATACACTCGTCCATACGAATCGTAAGGTCGATAGGTAATACTTCGCTTGATGCCATATCATAATCACCAAAAGTGGCATCGGTAATAAAAGCCCCTCTGATTTCCCATCTTTCTACAGCTGCGCCGACAGGATCAAGGGCGATTAGGTTAAAGTTCTTCTTATAAAAAGCTGCGTATCCATCTCTACCAGAAATTGTTTCATGTGCTAGTCGCGCCCACTCCATAACCTTCTGTGCTGCTGAAGGTGCGATAGGATCATGTAGACCAATGGTCATTGTATTCCACTCAAACTTACCAGCCAAATAGCGCTTAGTGTTCAAGTAATCAATCGTAACAGTTTCCTGTGTAAAAGATGGCCGAGCCGCTGTTCTTGCGATGTATGCTGGAAGAGTATCATCAGTGAACTGAAACAAAAATCTATTTTGTCTCTTAGGTTCAAAGGTATCTGCCAACATCGCGTTTACTTCAAATGGCTGTGGCATTCTAAATCTCCATCTTCATTTTAATTTTAATAAACATCCTACAATAAATACACTACTCAATAAAAAAATATAACAGGATGGGGCCGAAACCCCATCCCATTAAATCATTTACTCACTAAAAGCTGCGCCGTTAGGTGTGACAGTAAAGTCAAAGATAACGATTTCAGCTGCGGTGGTGGGCTTCAAGAAAATCTTACCCTTGATAATGTTTCTATCAATCAAGTCTGGTGTAGTAGTGGTTTCATCCAATACTGCTCTAAACTCGTTAACACCGTTAGCGGCTTGTACGCTAGAGAGATAGTCATTAACCTGTGTCAATAGACGTTCTCTTGTAGCAACAGAGTTGGGTTCAAAAATGAAGAGTCGTGAGAAGCCAGCAATAGTCTTACGAACTTCAATCATCATACGGCGAACATTAACTCTATCCAATACCGATTGCTTAACCTGTAGAGTCTTCTGACCGAATATAACAATACCTTGGCCGGGGAAGGTTGCAATTGGGTTGACATTGTTCGTGTAAAGGTCATCACGCTGACCTTGAGTAAGCCTTCTTCTAACCTCTAATACCTCATCAAGACCACCACGATTGAAGCCAGCAGGTGCAAACCAAGGCTGAGCCACTCTATCGTTGAATGCGTAAGCGCCCATTACGGCTACTGATGGAGGAACCCAAACGAGCTTGTCATTATCAATATCGTTAATACGAACCCAAGGATAATAAGTAGCACCGTAGTTGGAGGTATACTTAGCAGCTTCTGTCTGAGCGTTTACAACTGATAAAGCCAAACCAGAACCAGTAGCGGTCGAGTCAGCAATATCAATAATACCAAATGCATCTGCTCTTGTTGAACACATATCCAACAGACGATCAGTTAATGAACCGCCAGCAGAAGAAGTAATACCAGGCATTGCAATGAGGTTAAAGTCAACTTCATCGGGGTTAGAAAGAATTTTAATAGCTGTATTAAAGTCACCCGACAATGTATCAGTGCCAGTTGACTGCTCTGTTTCCAACTGATTCTTACGAGGATCAAAACCATCCCAACCACCATACATAGGAACAGTAAATCTTACCTTATTAGTAGTAGAGAAGTTGCCAGAGTTAGATCCGACTTGATCAACATAAGTATATTGAGCTGAAATTGAAGTATTAGTCGCACTAGAAGCACCACCAACATCATCACTGTTAGCAAAGATTAGAATACCATGATCAGTGCCTTGAGTACCAGAAGCTGATGTTACGGTTTTCTTAAGCCTATCACTAATGCTCTTTCTACCCATATCATCAACACCAATAAAGATACGACCATCAACAGCGCTATTGGTATTCAAGTGGTTGGTTTTCATTGGAAGCGCAGCGGCACTTAGAGTCTGACTACCTGTAACACCGTCATATAAGTTAGTAGCAACACCCTTAAAACCTGCAGGTCTTGCGGCTTCAGGTGCTGTTGCAGCCATAGTAATTCTTACATATTGTGACTTATTAGGATAGTCACCGTTGTACAATACTTCTGGAGGATCTTGAGAAAGATCGAAAACAGTTTGTCTATCACCAATAACTCTAGCAACATAGTTTTTGCTATTGGGGTTAAGAGTACAATCTGTGAAAGTTTCCAACACAATAGGATTCTCATCCGTATCATTAGCCTGCCTTACAGCTACAGTAAAAGCCGGATAAGAGCTAGCTGAAGTTTTGATATCTACATGAGAGATAGCAACCTTATACTGGTTATTAGTATTGTTACCATCAGCAAGAGCAGTAAACTTAAATAGCTCATGTACTGTGCCAGCAAAGTTCTGAGAAACAACATAAGGTGTAGCTGCGGGACCAAACCCACCTGTTACTTCTTCAAACGCATCAGCAAGAGCGCTAACACTTGACCACTGGCCGCGACCAGTGTCAGCGGATACAGTAGCACCATCGGGTGGAGTTGAATAAGTAAGAACAGAATCTACATAAAAACCAGTAAATCTGTCACCGTTATGTGATTGAATAGGATCGGTACCTAATACTTTCTCAATATAGCCAGCATCAGAAGGAACTAGTGAAAGACCTTCTACGACATCTGAACCGGCAGACAATGAGAAATCCCCATGATTACCACTAAGACAAATATCACCCAGCCCGCTCGCTCTTCTTCTAATAGTAGCATAAACTGTATTAGATGAAGACAACCCAGCCGATGCTGTCTGTCCTTCGATACCAACATTAGGAAATGCAATGACACCAACCTGGCCAGCATTAGCGGTTCCCTTACCAAGAACCCTAACTACTGTAAGAGGTGAGCCATTTCTGAGATAGGATTTAGCAGCATAGGGCATATACTTGGTAACATCTGCGCCACCAAATGTATTCCTAAACTCACTAAAATTATTTACCCGAATTGGTCTAAACGCAGGACCAGATACAGTACGACCTATTAGGGCAGCACCAATCGTACCAGCACCAGCGGGTACAAAAGTATCATCAATTTCCTGAGTATAGACACCGGGCGAGACAAAGACTTCGGCCATCTATTTTCTCCATCTATAAATGTTATAAAGCTGTATAAATCTTGAGACTCATGGAGTCGTGAAAAGATATATATACATAGTTTTTTGTTCACGTAGAGAGTTAAACTTTAAACAATTACAAAATAACCTATAAAACTCCTAAAATAAATATGAAACAAAAAAACGCTAAAACATCTATAGATGGAGAAAAATGGGTTTTAGAGAGCCACTTCTTCTTCTTCAGTTGCTTCTTCAGCAGCAACCACATCATCCACAGAAGGCTGCTCTTCGCCAGTGATGCTTTGAATAAGCGCATTAGCATACTGCAAAGCGCCAGCGTTTGTAGCCAAGTTATTACGAACTGCCGCCAACTGTTCCTCAAGCTGAGTGCGAGTCGCGGTCAACTGAGATACAGCTTCGCTCAACTGCTTCTGCTGGTCTTCCAAGGTTTCCAAACTTACAGAATTATTATCTGCCATTACTTCCTCCTTTTGTTATTTAAAAAATCCATCGGTATCCGATAGTATTCAGTGTTATATTTTTCATACCCAGCTTTAAAGGCTTCGTATGATTCTTCTAGCTTACCAATAAACTCCGCAGCTACACCCACATAATAATAACTTTGATACTCTTCGGGATATCTACGTAATCTATCTTTAGCTAACTCATAATAATAAGGGGCTTTATCTTTCATATTCAACTTGCCCCAATGATGAATAATCAAGTTGGTTTTTATATACTTAAAACCGACTCTATCTAGAGAGTTGTAAATGGTTTCGTGAGTATTAAACTCAAAAAATATTCTTGGGTCATTTCTAAATAATCTCACACAACCATCATCAACAGCAAAATCATAACCCTTATAAGATGGAACCTTTTTAACCCCAAACTCTTCTCTACCTAGTGGAAGATAACCTCTTTGTTTACACTCAAAAGCATCTACATCTTCCATCTTAACTGCTCTACTTATTTTTCCTAAGTTCTCCGAATCTATTTCTTCATCAGTATCCATTCGGAATACCCAATCAGATTCAATCAATCTTAAACCTGCATTAAGTGGAGCAGAATAGTCATCGTGCCACGGATAATATAAAACCTTATACTTCCCCGTTTGCTTAACCTGCTCGTTGCCCGTGACAACGATGACTACTTCACTTACCACACTCTCTACGCTTTTAATAATGTTTTTTACTTTTTTAAACTCATCCTTACACATTATCAATAGAGCGATGGACATATAGCTTACCTCCGGTTCCCTTCATTATATTTGTTTTAGCGTTTCTATATTCTTCATCAGCCATTTCTTTTGTAACTACATCCATAGTTCCCAACTGCTGCGTAGAGAAATGTGCCACTATATCAGCATATATCAAAGCAGGTAGATGAGCTTCATCATGCCTTGTCATATACGCTACAAAACCTGCTAAAAAAGAATCGCCAGCGCCAATACTATCTATAAAGTTATTATCCTTATCTTTAGTAAAAATAACATTTACACCCAACTCTTTAATGTAAGCTACACAACCTTTATCACCTAAAGTTACAATAACATTAGAACCTGTTTTTTCAAAAATATCTTTTGAAATCATTGTAGAATCACCATCACGCCATTCTACTTTCATAAAATCTTGAGCTGTTTTTAAGTTAACTTTCAACCAATCTATATTGTTATGAGAATCCCAAATATGATTGGTATCAACGAAACTAATAGCTCCCTTAAGGTGACATTCCTCTCTTATACGAACAACATCAGATTTTTTTATAGTTCCCTTATGATAGTCAGAAACAATAACAAAATCTCCATGCTCTATACTATCTATACACCTATCAATAACGCTTTCATCATACCCTACTTCATCATTTATATCTTCCCTTAAGAAGAAGTTATCATCTATATAATGCCTAACTTTTGTAGGATAATCAATCCACCCAGGCTCATCAAAACACCCAGTATAAAAAAACTGAACCTCTTTGCCGCATAAAGATTCAATGTTACGAACAAGATTACCGGCCCCGCCATTTACAGACACCTCTTCTAGTAACTCTACTACAGGAGCATTGTCATTAGCGGGGTCGGTTCTTGTTTGTTTATAAAACCTATAGCGATCAATCAAATAATCGCCAACTACAATTATTTTCACTTGGAAGCTTCGATACTTACCTTGCGATATTCTGTCAATAGCTTCTTAAGTTCAGTAGCAGCCTTGCGAGCGCGAGTTCCAGCGGCTTTGTTGCCCGCTGCATTCTTTTCGTGATTAGATTTGAACTCTTCCAAAACTGCTTCAATCTGATTATATGAATCCTGTACTGCCATTTAATCACCTCCTTTGGTAACGTAATAATTCTCTAACACTAAAGCATCAATGTTAGAGTTAGTAAATGTTCTTACAGCATCTCTTGGTGATTCCACAATCGGCTCTCCACCAAGATTAAACGATGTATTTAATAAAACAGATACTCCTATCTTATCTTTAATACATTTTAATAAATTATAAACTTTACTATTTTGTTCTTCATTAACCGTTTGTATTCTAGCTGATCCATCTTCATGTGTTATTCCCGGTAGATTATCAACTTTTACCTTATAAGACATTAGCATGTATGAGTTAGCATCAGTTTCTAAAAGGTCGAAATAGTTGCTGGCTTCGTCTTCAGCAACGATTGGAGCATAGGGTCGCCAATACTCCCTATACTTTACTTTGTCGTTTAGATGGGATTTGGCAAGCTCCCAGCAGGGGTTGGCGAATATGCTTCGGTGGCCGAGTGCGCGCGGCCCATACTCGCTGGCTCCTTGAAACCATCCTACTACTTTATTATTAGAAATGTCTTCAGCTACTCTATCAAGTAGCTCATCATCAGCTAGCTTCTCGTAAAGCATCTTCTATTTCCTCATCGTTATAAAGTTTACCTGTGAAACCCAAATAGTCATCCATCGTTATTACTTTTTCTTTTTGAGATACTTCATAAAGCGCTCCACCGAAACACAAGCCCGAATCATTAGCAGCCGGAAAGATATGAATGTCTTTGAAAAAGCCTGGTCGCCAACGAGCCTTTAGAAGAGCTGCGTTAGCTAATACATTCAAACCACACCCACCACCTATACAAAGATAAGGAGCCTTGATAGTTAGAGTGGCAAAAAACTTTATAAGTATTTCTTCAAACTGATATTGTAGCCATGCAGAAACATCTTTAGCGTCATACCTATCTAGTTGTGTATCGGTAGGCATTTTATGGTCATAGATGTAAGGAAAATAAAATCCATCATTGTTTATCTTAAACAAATCTGGTAAGTCAACTTTATCTTTATTTCCATAAGCCGATAACCCCATTATTTTTCCCGGAGCTGTTTCCATAAAAACATAAGGATTATCAATAGATTCTGCTTTCTTTGGCTCCATTTTGCTATAACACCAACGAGAGATGTTATTATAGACTTGACCTAGATTGAAAGTAGTATGTTCTTTTGTTCCGTTAATAGAATGATAAACTACATAAACACCTTTTTGTTTATCTCCTATCGCATAAAGTCCTGTTTCATAACCACCGCCAGGAAAACTATTACCCGCTCCATCAAAAGTAAGAATACTTGCCTTCTCAAAAGGACTGGTATAAAAAGTAGCACAAGCATGAGCTTGATGATGGTCACAAAAACTTACCTTTGCTTGTGGAAACTCTCTACTCAATACATCTTGGATAGCTGTATGCCTAGAAGGAGAATGAACATTCTCTACATACACTACTATATCTACTTCATCCCTAGTCATTTCTGCTTCATCTAAAACATAGTCAATAGATAAGTCTGGAAAGTTGCCATCATATTTTTCTCTAGTGAGTCTCTCTTCACTAATAGTAGAGACATGAGTTCCATCAACCCATAATGAAGCGCCAGCAGAATGAAGCCATGCGTCATCTGGTGCCCAACCACAGCATCCATAAAGACCGATTATTTTCATACAGTTTTCTTTTCTATCAAATAGTTTTCCAATACCAAAATGTCAATGCCCGTCTTTGAGAAACAAGCTATGGCATCCTTCGGTGACTCAACAATAGGTTCACCCTTATCATTGAATGAAGTGTTGATAATGATAGGTATACCCGTCTTTTTATCAAAGACTTTTACAAGAGAATAGAGTCTTCCGTTATCTTCCTTTGTAACGGTCTGTACCCTTGCTGTAGCGTCTACATGAACACCCGAAGGTATTTCCTCGGGTCTATTACATAAGACGCTATACAACATGAATGGCGAAGCCTGACCGTTTAGTTGAAACCACTCTTCCGCATTCTCTAATGGCACGACAGGAGCGAATGGTCTAAACTCTTCACGGTGCTTTACTTTATCATTTAGAATACCTTTATTATTAGGATTACGAGCGTCAGCAAGAATACTTCTATGACCCAAAGCTCTTGGCCCAACTTCACTACCACCTTCAAACCAACCGATTATCTTACCTTCAATAATGTAGTCAGCAACTCTATCAACAATCTCTTTGTTTTCCAACTTTTCATAGGGTAACCCACTATCCTTAATAGCTGTAAGTATCTCATCACCAGAATACTTTTTACCACCCTCAAAAACTTCCTTTACACTATGAACCTTTTTTTTGCTTACTGATTGCTCTACTTCACCCTTCTTATTCTTTTTCAACTGATTAGACAGGAATACTGCTCCACCAATACACAACCCATCATCGCCAGCAGCAGGTGCAACAAATACATTATCAAACAAATCACTATTCAAAATCTTTCCATTACTTACACAGTTCAAAATAGTCCCGCCAGCAAGACATAGATTTTTAGAAAGATTACCACCCGTCTTTGCCAGCTTCTCTACCATGTTATGTATTCCTTCTTCTAACACAGCTTGAGCGGTCGCAGCAATATCTTGTGATTGTTTACTATCCCAATCATCCTTATCCAACCATTCGGGAAAAGCTTTTCCACCTTCACCTTTTAGTTGTGGATAAAATACTCTATTATCGGGGAAATTTTTGATGCCAGCCCTTGAAATAGTGTGTAAATACATATCGCCATGGAAAATATCTCCCATTTGAACCACTTTTGGCCATGAAAAGTCTTTATAATCCTCATAAGGTACCCCATATGCAGCTAACGCCATCACCTTGCCAGCGTCAGTTAAAGAGGGATAAAACCCCAAATAATCACATATTTGACCATAAAATGAGCCTACAGTGAAGTCGCCACCCCTTCTGAGAGGTCTGAAAATGGTATTCTCATCGTCAAAGTAATAAGCCGAGTGGGTTGACCCAATGTTGTCAGCAAAGTCTACTGAGAGACAAATGGCATCCTTATACGGAGACATAAAATAGGTATAGGCACAATGAGCGAAGTGATGGTCAACAAAGAAACAAGGTTTAGTCTGGTCACCAACTGCAAAGTTATAAACACCTTGAGCAACCATAGATGTATTCTGGGCTAACTGTCTGTATTCTTGCTCAGAGAACTCTATACCCTGTTCATTGGTAATAGAAAAATCTTCTTTATCCTTTTTGAATAACTCTTCACCCTCTAATCCTCTATCCCAAAACCAGTTAGACACACTAATAACATTTATGTCATCAAACTTCATGTTTGCTTTATCAAGCACATACTTTATTGTCTTCTTCGTTACTCCCCGCTCCTTTTTGAAACGAGTAAGTCTTTCAGTAGCAATAGCAGATAATAGCTTTCCATCTTTTACAACACACGCACCACCATCGTGACCAAAGCTTAACCCCAACACGTTTATAGCCATTGTAACTCCTATAGGATTATTTTATTTTTATTGTCTTCCTTATTTAATGTTGCCTCTAACTTTTCTACTTCCCTCAAAACCTGTTTTACTGTTATTGACTTCATACAGGAATAACCTCTATCGCATACCCAACTTTGCCCCTTCGGGTTTACGTCAAACATTGAAGGTCGCCAACAACCAATAATATCACAACTGCTTTTATTCCAAATGTTGATGTTATGGTCATGCCCCCATACATTCGGGCTAACACTACCCCACAACACAATGCCCTTCTTCTTGATAGCAGCAGCAAGGTGAGGAACATTATTATCAATGCTCATAAAAAACTTACATTTTGGATGCTCTAACATTTGCAGAATAGGATTGAGGTTGTCTACCTTTATACTCTGCACATTAGGTATGTCTGGATTGTCTTGACCATTAGATACTTGAACAAAAGAGTATTTACTTTTTAGCTTATCTACCAGTTCAGCCCAACGCTGTAAAGACCAAACCTTGAATGTTCTGTAGTTGATGGGTTGAGCATAATCTTGTGGGTTTCTATCCATTCCTAAATGTAACAATACAACTGGTTTAGAAGTAGACCTCATAAAACTGGATACTTGATTGTTTTGTTCCGTAACCTTAAGCATAGGAGGACCGCCATCATACTCTAATCCCATTACCTTACCATAATGATGACTAATAAAGCTCTTCTTATCAGCTTTGTATTTGTGTTGATGAATAAGTTTGGTAAGAGCAAATCCATATTCAATAGAATAAGCTCGTTCCCAGTTATTATTGAGAAGTTCCCATAACTCTAACTGATTAGGGATTTTACTATTTTTGAACTGTTCCAACCAATGTGTAAAGGTTGGATGTTCCATACCGGCTTCGCCTATACTCCAAAGACCAGGATCATTGGGATAACCACCATGACCTTCTGGAATCTGAATACCATAAACTTGTTGGTTGGCTAAAGCAGCAGAAACCATGTGACCTATAAGAGTATTGTCACATACTAAAATAGGATGCGTATTACCATCTTGTTTTCTTTGTCGGATAAGAGTACGAATGAAAGCAGTTTGAAGAATCCTTGCTCCCATACCGCCTTGAAGAATAAGAAAATAAACTTTATCTTTTGGGCTACTAACTTGTATTTGTTGATTCTGCTGTTGTTGATTCATAAAACCCTTTGTATAGAAAGATTATAATGGATACACTACTATAATCTTAATCTAAGAACTGTTTATTATAAACACCTATAGGTCAGTTTTTTTGGTCAAATACTTAATGCTATCTTGATGAACAATCCTAACCCACGGGTCAGGTTCTACATGAGATCCAATTAAAACACAATTATCGGGAACTGTTTCATTATAGCCGTTAAGAGTTATAAATGATTTGTTATTTATTTTTATTTGCTCATTTTTAGTGATAACTTTTTCATTCGTTAAGAAAAAGAAGCCTCGCTCTAAAACCAATACACGTTTTATGTTTACTTTTGTTCCGTGTGTAAATGTTACATAATCATCAACTTCTATGTCTTCAAAATCAAAATCTACACGCGCGTCAATAGTTTGACGATCATACATTTTGGGCACTAGACAACTACCCTTAACATTAACCCTTATCCACCTCACTTTTATGATTCAGTAGCTTTAGACTCATCAACGGTATAAGTAGTTGCAGCTTCTAATGTCGCCTTAAATGCCTCAAAAGCTGAAGTAAAATCATCTCCTTTTAAAGCCTTACCATCATCATCTTTAACACTACCCCAACTTGCTAAATCTGATTTAATATTTGCCATATTTAACTCAGTAAAATCGGGTTTTATTTCCACTGTGTGATCGAAATATTGTTTAGCCAAAGGATGAGGCACATAATTCAACATTGGAAAAATAGCTTCTTCCAAAAAACGATCTCTTATATGTTTTAATGCCGTCTGATCTAACGGTCTATCTGGAATAAAATCATCAGAATTACTCAAACAAAAAAGTGCTAAATAATATAACTCTTTGAGTTCAGACGAGTACTTTATTTGTACGTCTGTAAAATTTGAATAGTCGGCCATTTTTACCTCTCTTTATTTTTCAATTTAATCAATTGTTATTAGTATGACTTACTTGTAACTACATCAAAAGCTACCCATATACTGCAAGCATTCAATGCTACATTGGTGCTACCGTTGTAGTAAAGACCCTGGCATTTCATTCGATAAGTAGTAGTGCAGCAACCAGCGCAACTTAATTGTGTTACCGCACTCCCCCAACCACAGTGTGTTTCTCTCTGAGAAACGAAGGTATTTTCCATAGGTACATGGGTCAGAGCTTTATTACACGTACTGACACCCATAGTAGCGTCCTGGTTATAAATTTCCAATAAAACATGCTGAACACAACACACACCACCCGCTTGAGCATCAATGGCACAATCTACATAGCACTTCATAACAGCATCATTAGCACTAGAAGGATTCGCACCACCTCCAACATGAAGACATTTTATACAAGAAACATTTGTAGATTCCGCCTTAAAGGAGTGTCCAGCACACACACAAGTACCTGCTGACACACAAATCTCACTACGAATCAGACCGGCACTACCAACAGAAGTTGTCGCGCAAAAAACTGTACCAGCAACACAAGCATTTCCACAAACCCGCGGCGCAAATAAACATATCCCAGCCAGAATACAGCCGCCAGCAACAAGACAAGTTCCGGAGCAAATAACCCCATCAGCACATATCATCGCTTTACCGCATATATTTCCAGTAGAACACATGGTTCCAGTAGAACAAATATTACCGCCTGCACTAATCCAACCATCAGAACGAACACCTGTGACTCCGGCGACACATCTCTCAGCACATACATCCGTTGAAGCATGAGCTACACCCTCAACATCTAATGTATGAGAAGGAGTGGCTGTGCCGATACCCAGTCGCCCCCCACTGGTCATGCGAAGTTTTTCGGTTACGCCGCCATCATTCGCCAACAGAAACAGCAAATCAGTTTGGTTATGTGTAGCAGTAAATTCCTCCGCTGCCCTCGCCTCAATCCGCGCCGTTGGCAACACAGCGTTAGAGCCATTGATTTCAAGCGGAGCCTTAAAATCAATTCGCCCCAGCGCATCGGTGGCAACAATCGTGGTTTCAGCAGTCGATAATGTGAGATCACCGCGGTATCCGGCTGCGCCCATAATTTCAAGATTGGTGCTAGGAGCGTCCGTCCCGATGCCCACATTACCATTAATGTTCAAATAATCACCAGAAACACACACACAAGTACTCCAAATTTGCATTCTACAACCAGAAAAATCAATCTGTGCGCCTGTATTTTGAGCTTTTACTTGTACCCATTCCCGCTCAGTGGCACCACAACCCGTTACAGTTCCACATAATCTTGTGGTGCCAGTATCACCAGTACCACTCATTAGAGTTTGATACCAATTTGCATGCGATGCGCCATGTTGCATTCTAAACATTACTTTTTCATCAGCAGAGCCGCCTGATTGACGAATTGTTATACAAGGTGTTTGAGCGGCTGAAACATGAAGATCCGCGATTGGATCAGTAGTGCCAATGCCGACATTACCGCCTGTGTAATAAAGCTCTGGACCACTAACACAAGTCCAATAACCACCAGGCCCAAATGTTAGTGTATCGCTACCATCAGTACAGATAACCTCACCTGCGCTACCATCAGCCGCTGGCATTGTATAAGCATTATTTATTTTTACTGCTCCGCTATTTACTTCTATTCTTGAGCCACCAGAATCACAAACCAATAAGGCTGGAGCGGATGCTGCGTTACCACCTACATGAAGTGTATGTGCAGGAGTTGTAGTGCCAATGCCAATGTTATCGCCAGCGGATAACTCTTTGTAATAAGCATCTTGACCATTCATTGTCCATACATCATCTGAAACACCACCACCAGAGAATGTTTGAGCATAAACTGTTCCTGTAGTGCAGCTATTACCTTGAACCTTAAAAATAACATCACTAGTTGTGGCGGTTCCTATACCAACACAGCCAGCACTAGTAATGGTCATTCTTCTAGTATTGTTTGTCCAAAGAGCTAACTCAGCCGTAGTCGCAGTGGCTAAATGCAATCCCGCTGATGCATTAGCATCAGATTGAACCAATACAGCATCAGCTATTCTTTGATTAGCAGTAGTAAAAGAAGAACTATAAGCAGCAAGAAAACCACTAGATGTATTAGAATAAGCTGATAAAATAGCAGCCGCAGCTGTTCCGCCAGTATCATTTAATACTTTAAGAACTGTTGATGCATTTTGTCCACACTGTGCGGTAAGAATATTATTTGAACCCGGATCATCAGTTCCTATACCAATACAGTTACCTGTAACATAAACAATATTTGTTCCCGATGACCAAAGAGAAGTGCCGCCACCAGATAAGTTAGCAGCAGTTAAGGTTCCTGTAAAACAAGCATTACCTTCAACTCTCAAAGGTACGCCAGGAGTTGCGGTGCCAATGCCTACATTTTGACTAGCATCAATATAAACCGCATTTGTTCCATCAGCACTATTGAGTTTTAAAATACCACCAGATTCTTTAGTTCCTACTTCCATCGTAGTTGTGCTTTGAGTATGTTTTATTTCAGCCCCTAATGCATCCGCAGGCGAACCAAAAACTAAAGATGCGGCAGACGCATTAGGAACCAATATAGAAACACCACCAGCTGTGCTATTTTCTACCACTAAGTTACACGCTGTTGAATCAGCAGCCACAGAGCCTGCTGTTCCCGCATGTACATGAATCAAACCATCGGGAGCTTGAATGCCTACGCCTATGCAACCACCACTTGTAACAGTGGCTCTTCTAGTGCTATTTGTCCATACTCCTATTTCGTGGGCACCCTCTGTAGCTAATTGTAATCCACCCGATGAAGTAGAGAATGACTCTAATACCAAAGCATCTGCTATGTTATAGTTACTAGTTGTAAATGAACTACTAAATATTCTTAAATCACCGCCGCCTGCATCTGATTCCAATTGAATACCAGCAACTGCAGCAGTTCCTGCAGTATTATTATTAATTAAAAGCGTTGTGGCTCCATTTTGATCTTGAACAACATTTAAAAGCGCGCCAGGAGTTGCGGTTCCTATGCCTACTCTATCGGTAGAGGCATCAACAAAAAATAAATTAGCTTCGGTATCACCCTCTATTCTAAAATCAACATCAGCACCATCTTGATTAAAAATGGCTGCCCCTCTTACATCTAAAAGGGCATCGGGCGCATCTGTTCCTATGCCGAGGCGACCATTTGTATCAAATACACCACGCGTTAAACCTGCGGTTCTAAACCCCAAAGGATGAGAAGAAGTAGTTCCTACAGAGCCTGAAGAACCTTCATTAACAATCTTGGTAGTAATACTATTGGTAGTTTCAGTAAGAATAATGCCGCCTGTTGACGAATCGGCATATGCTATATCTAAAACAGAAGCTGCGGATTTTTTACCTAAACCAATCGCACCTGCGGGAGTAATAGACAATGCGTTATAGTGAGTAGTTCCACCTGCGCCAGTGCAGTTAGAAATAATAAATGAATCAGACGTATTGCCTGATACAGCCAACTCCCACATAGGCCGAGCGTCATTATTAAGAAAAATAGACGCTGTTCCATTTGTATTGGTTGTCTCAAAATAAGCCTCTACATTATTGGTTGATTTCGCTGTAAATAAACCAGTGGGTGAAACAGAGTCGCCGCCTACAGCCATAGAAGTAGAGGCTGTAAAACTGGCAGCAAGAAATGAACAGCTTGTATCTAAGGCCGCTGGTTTAACCGCCGCGTCTTGAAATTGAATATCACTAACTATGGCCATGCAAGTATCTCCACATCATTTATATATTGATATAATATAAATATGTTGTTATTATCGTATCGGCTTCTTTTATATCTTTTTATTCTGTTTCTGCCCAAGATGGAACAGTTTCACCTATTGGAGCATTAAATTGTGAATTTATTTGATTTACTACATTAGCAGTTACCGACCCACTCCACGAATCCATCAAAGGTTGAATAAAGGCAGGCTTAGAAGCACTAAGAGTAGCCCAATCTACATAATCAGAAGCTGTCTTTGTGTCTGGGGTAGCAAAAGCAACCACCTCGCCATAAACGCTTTGATAATCACCACTAATACCTTTTACCTCCATCACCATAGAATTAGCGTAATCTGTAACCTCTGTTCCATCTCCAAGAGTAGCTCTAGGTGTAATAGTTACCCTATCTGTAAAAATCAATTCCCATGTTATTTCCATTTTTTATTCCTCCGGAAAATCAGTTTTGCCGCCTTCAGCACTATTTTGAATAGCGTCAAAAGCATTACCTATCATTATAATCTTATTGGCCTTAGAAGCATTCTCGTAACCAGTAACAAAATCTGGATCATCATTATCCCATGTATTATTGAAGTCAATGAAGTCATCTAGTTCAGCACAAGTCATTGATTCTAAACCATTAATGTTTTCCATTTCACCTCTGTATTCCCAACGCTCAACACATAATCTACCATCATCACAAGCACCAGGCCTATCACCTTGAGCTATGGTGCATAAAATGTGTTTATCAATTCTTCTACCATTGACTATCCAATGGAAACATTGAGTTTGATTACCCGCATCATCAGTGCAAACACAAAAGCTATTATTACTAAATACATTTTCGTCATCTAGTTTTATAGTTAGGTTAGAAATACCACCCACTGGAGTAAGCTGTACTGTAGCATCTGTTTTTTCTGCTAATGCTTCAAAGTATTCTGGTAAGTCAACCTTTACCGCCCCACTATCCAACTGGGACGAACCTCTATAATAAACACCATACTCTGGACCCTCCAATGTTGAGTGAACCAAATGCATCATGTTGTATTTGTTGGGTGATTCATCACTTGCCAATGGATGTTCTATTTCAAAGTTCTTAGTAGGTGAGCCTATACAACCAGCAGCACAAAAACAATAAGGGATACACATACAACCACCCACACACAAGCCACGAAGGTGCAAATACATCACAGAATAATTAGTATTAACCTCTGAAACAAAAAATACCATACGTCCACAACAATTTTGGTGTTCTACACACCCATAAATAGCACCTTGTGGATACCACCAATTAGCATTACCATTAGAAAATGTTAACTGACCAGAAACACAACCGGCGCAATTGTTGCCAGTAACACTTGCAAGTGCCGAAGACCCATATAGAGTTGTGTTGCCTGAACTATCCAAATGAAATCCATAATAGTTACACATAGTTGGACCGAAATGCAGCACAGAAGTTCCCATACCATGTATTCCCCAACAATACTTATTGCAAGTGCTTCCATCTTTTCCGTATCTCCAAGTAAAACCGTCACTTGGACCCATATTCATGTTAACAAGGGAGCATGGCGAGGCCGTGGCGATGCCGATCTTGCCAGAGCCTTGCGCTAATAAAAGACTAGCATGGGGCGATATACTTACGGGTTTCCATTCGGTTCCTGTATGAATAGCATGTATCTGACCCTGGTTGTCGGTGTAGTCGTAGAGAAGTGCCATGCCTTTTGAACCCGATGGTGGAAGGTCATTTATAACAACTTGATTATTACAACAATTAATAAAACATACGCCGCCGCATGTGCTATCAATCCGCATTCGCACTGTACCGTAAGACGAACCTGGTGTAGCACCTGTATAAAACGCAAGATCCTCATAACTATGGACAGCACCAAGTCCAGCGGAATCTGCCCGTAAAATAAGACCATCAATACTATTGGACCGCAAGACAACTCCAGTTTGACTTGCTCCAGTTCTCTCAAACCGTGCGGAAGGAACGGTACCTGCAGTCGTGTCGGTCCCTGCTTCTACATGAAGTTGAACATCGGGTGCGTTAGTTCCTATGCCGACATTGGTGCCATCCAGCAAGAGATTCACCGCTCCGTTGTCTCGCTTAAAATAGAGCTTATTATCACTACCGTGATACATTTCCCAATCTTTAGAATTGGTTGAGTCATATAAATTAATACCAGCGCCACCTGCGCAAGATATCGTAAGAACCTTAGGTACAGAAACATCTGTTTTCGGTGTCGCAGTGCCAATGCCGACATTAGCAGCGCCATTTATAACAAATGCGGCGGCGTTAACTTCTGTCCCACCTTCATCATAAACCTGTACTGCTAAATAATCACTCGCCGGAGTAGCGCTTGCAGTTTGTTGAAACTGATACGCATGGGCAGAACTATTAGAAATACTGCCATCAGTTGGATCGCGATTAAAAGAAAGCGACAACCCACTATTACCAACATAGATATAACCTGTTCCGTTACCAAACGCAGCAGTTCCAAATACATCAAGTTCTTTATCGGGTGACGCGGTTCCAATGCCTAATCTATTATTACTATTATCCCAAGTAAGATTGGCTGAGCCTCCAAACGAGCTGCTACTATTAAATTGTACCTGACCGCTACTACCACCAGGCGATGTTGAGGCAATAGTTGCCCATTGTAAAGCAGCACTACCATTAGTACACAATACCTGTCCAGCACTACCATCTGCTGTGGGATGGCAGATACCATCAAGGATTACAATACCAGAGCCATTTGGCGTTATAGGAATGTTACCATTAGAAGCTGAGACAATACTCTTACCGTTAACATCTAGGTTTCCGCCAAGAGTTGGACTTGTATCGCCTTGTAAGCAACCACCAATAGCAGCTGAAGTAAGAGCAATGCAACATTGAGTTCCATCAGCTTCTCTAACCTTCAAAAGAGCATTGGTTGCACATACCGTAACATCGGTAGCGTTGGTTCCAGAGTTATCCGCAGCTGTAACTGCAGCTCCAACAAAGTTAAGACAAGTACGAGAGGCTAAAACACTTCCGTCTTCCGCTATAGTATGACCGCTACTAGCAGCATCAGCAAAAGCAAGCGCCCCACTACCATCAGTACAAATAAGCTGACCGGCAGAACCATCAGAAGTTGGTAACACATACTCACTACCAATACACAAAGCAGGCGCTACTACCTTTACTGTCGCACAAAGATCACCCGTAGCTTTCAGTATAGTTCCATCAAAAGTAAGATTACTTTCAGAGGTTATTGCACTAGTGCCGTTACCCGTTACAAGTTGATTAGAACCAATAGTAGCTAAGCCAGTTCCGCCATGAGCAACACCAATGGTATCGCCAGAGACAAACTGCGCCAATCCTGTTAATGATGAACTTCCATCAAACCCTGCTCTTATGGGTATCTTATCTGCCATTATTATTTATCCTTTTTATTATATTTTACTATCTAACAAGCCACAACTCTACAGCATCACTAATATTTTTCATCTTTACCCATCGCGGATTAGTTGCTTCATTTGCCTTAATCTGCACCTGACCCAAAAGACCGATCAGATTCCACTCGTCACGGTCCTCGCGTGGCTTGTAGTCATCAACTTGTGACTCATCGTAATCGGGATTAAGCTTGCGCACATTCTGGATTGAACTCTTCGCATGGCTCGGCGGGGTCCACTCTGCGTCTTTTGCGAGTTGGTCGCGCTCGTAGCATGACCCTGCTTCGATCTTGACATCACCGATCTGTTTGTCTTCTGGAATGTCATCGCCATCGGTATACCTCACTTCATCCCATTCCCAAACCGCCACATCCTCTCGCAAATACACGCCCCAATCATCTGTTAGATATTTGTCTGTCCAGTGATTCCATGCCGTATTACCGACCACTGCGCTGTTTTTATTCTCCGCTTTCGGCCTGACAACGCCGATGATGTTGTCTGTGCTATCGGACGATGCGTTGTATACGCGCACTTTATCGCCATCCATCACCACCGATTTGCCAACTTCCAGCGCACTGCCATCCGCAGACTCGAAAAACTCTTGATAGTCAGCACCGCTACCCGACCACGATCCATCTGCGTAACCATTGCCATCAGCATTAAACAAAAACTGCGTATCTCCACCAGTATCCCACGTTGCAAGTGAACCCCAAGCACCAGGAGAGCGATTGCCAGTTATCCACAAGTGTGTTTGTGAGGCAGATGCGTTTTGTTTATTTATTTTTAATGGTTTATCATCCGCTGTTGTAGTATAAACCGTTAGTTTGGTGTCGCTACCCGGTGACGTTGTGCCAATGCCGACAGCGCCATCGCCACCTATGGTCACCACATCAATCGGAGTACTGCTCGTTTTTGTCCGAAAGCGGAAATCATAATTGTTGTGATTGCCCCGCTGATCAAAATAAACCAGACCTGTTGAAACATCGGCCCAAATATCAAGTCCGTGCGAGTTACCAACAGCGTCACTATACCCAACAAGTTGTATCGCGTTGTCACAAGCATTATCATTTCCACTGCTAATTTTAAAAATCCTCGCAGGGTCCGATATGCCATTAGGTGTGCTTGTATTATCAAGGTCAGAAGTGCTGAGGCCGACATTGCCGCAGGTGTCGATCAGCATACGCAATGCACCATTGAACGAAGCGCCCGCCGCCGCGGATGCTGCGGTATAAAACCGCATGGCACCACTATTCTGATAGATGTAAGATGCCTCATCCTCGAAAGCGTGCTTCCACCCACCCCCGCTAAGATAGACATTATTACCAATGATAGTTTCACTATTAGCAGCTGCGGTCGAAGTGGGCTGCCATATCAATGCGGATTGTGGTCCCATTTGAATAGTAGAATAACCAGATTGATCAGTTGGAAAAGTCGTAGTGCCGATGCCGATCAGGCCTCCAGCGGTGATACGCATCTTTTCCGTTTCGGAATTGTCCTTCATCGTCCAAAACGCCATATAATCATCTAAATTTGCTACGGTTCCATAATTGGCTTCTCGTCCAACAAGAATCTTTGAACCCTGCCCAATCGCATCAGCCTCAACGGTTTCAAAGCGTAAACTCACTGAGGCATCAGTAGTGACGGTTGATTGCTTGTTTTTTAGAACGAGGGCTACATGCTCACCTGTTTCTGTGTTGGATGTGAGCCTACCCAGTCGAATCGTTTCAAGTCCTGTTGGGTTGACTATAACAGGCAAATCAGCATCGTTTTTAATCGTTACATCATTAGTCGATCCCTGCCCTGTCAGAATCAACCCCTCGGCTGCTGTATATCCCATCGCAGCATTATCGCCAGCAGAAGTATCGCCGTCAGCATTCACCGTACCTGCGGTAAAGTCACTCGACACATCTGCCGTACCCGTGACCATCAGTGCGGAACCGTCAAAGGTGAGGTTGGCTGAACCACCAAACGAACTACTACTATTAAACTGTACTTGAGTATTACTGCCGCCTGGAGAAGTAGAAGCAATAGTAGCCCATTGAAGTGCTGCGCTACCATTAGTACACAATACTTGGCCGGCACTACCGTCTGCTGTAGGATGGCAGATACCATCAATAATAGCGATACCCGAACCATTAGGTGTTATTGGTATGTTCCCATTGCTCGCTGAGATAATACTATTTCCATTTACATCTAGGTTTCCGCCAAGTTGTGGAGAAGTATCTGATACTAGTTCGCCACCAATAGACGCACTAGATAGGGTGATACAACAGGCGGTGCCGCCCGCCATTCTTACCCCAAGTAAAGCACTAGTAGCACACACAGTAACATCTGTAGCGTTTGTGCCCGAATTATCTGTTGCTGTAACCGCACTTCCAACAAAATTAAGACAAGTACGAGATGCTAATACACTACCTTCTTCAGCTATTGTGTGACCTGAGCTTGCGGCAGCAGCAAATGCTATAGTGCCACTACCATCAGTACATAAGATTTGTCCCGCTGAACCATCTGCTGCCGGTAAAGCATATTCGCTACTGATACATATTTTAGGTGTAATAATACAGGTAGCTACATGAGCTACCCCCTCAACATCTAACAAATGACTAGGAGTAGCAGTACCTATGCCAATACGATCAGTAGACGCATCGGAAATAAATAAATTGGCTTCTGTATCACCTTCAATACGAAAGTCCTTATCGGCACCAGATTCGTTAAATATAAAAGTGCCACCATCCAAGCTCACATTACCAGTAGCCGTAAAAGCTGTGGTAGCAAGAGTAGTACCATCAAAAGTAAGATCACTCTCTGAGGTCATAGCACTAGTGCCGTTGCCTGTTACAAGTTGATTAGTTCCAATAGTAGCTAAACCAGTCCCACCATGAGCTATACCTAGAGTATCTCCAGAAACAAACTCCGCCAGTCCTGTTAGTGACGAGCCATCATAACCACCTTTTACTGGTACTTTATCTGCCATTATTATTTATCCTTTAACTCAAAGCCGCGACTTGGGTTTCTAATGTTTCTATACGTGTATGCATTTTTTGTATCATTTTAATAATAGGAGCCGACAATCCAAAAAAATCAATACCATCTACTGTGTCATCATCATTTATGTAATCTCTAAAATATTCATCCGGTGCTATTTCTCTTAATTCTTCAGCAATAAAGCCATACTTTGTTCCGCCGTCAGCTTCATCAAGAATGTTTCCTTCATCATCCTTTTTGCGCATTTGGAACTTTCTTGGTTGAGCTTGCAAAATCCATTCAGCATTATCATCCGAATCTACAATGTTTGTTTTATGCCGACAAGTAGAACTTATATAGCCTACCATAGCGCCACTACTAATTCCCATATAGCGACCACCAACATAGTTTCCATAAATATTGGTACCCCATAGAGTACCGTAAAGACAGGTATTACTTGCGTGAAAAGTACCATTGCTACCAAAACACCCTCGCACAGCGTTACTGGTGCCAAATAGGAGAGGGTGTGCTCCATAAGTTCCAATAAACAATCCGCATTGTAAACTACTGCCAGCGATAATCGACATCATTCCATTTCGGCCATAACCGAAGAGATTGCCGCCTGCATTAGACCTTTGAAAAACTGTGATGTCGAGCTGATCAGCGTCAGAGTTGGTCAGCTGAATACTTGGGCTATTTGCGCCCGTAGAACGCATAGTAAGAGTAGCTACAGCATTGTCCCAAACTCTTACATAGTTAGATGCATCCTTATACATGGAAAGTGAGCCTTGGTCACCACCAACAGGAGCAGCTGTTCCTATGCCTACACCGCCGTCTTGATTAAAAACCATTATACAAGGAGTATCAGAACTGCTAAATCTTAATTGATTTGTACCAGAACCTGGGTCATAACTATTATTAACAATATCAAAACATTTTGCATCAGCGGTATTGGCAAAATAGAGATAAGCGTTACGTGTAGCGCATGTGCTTTTTATAGTTATTGTTGCATTATCGTTACCTTCAACTGTAAGACCTTTATCAATGTTATATGTGTGTAATGCTGCAGCAGGTGCTGTAGTTCCGATGCCGATACATCCACCAGAGGTAATCCGCACTCGCTCCCCAAGCGAAGCGGCCTTAGCAGTTTTGAAAATTAAAGAGCCACACTCACCGCCGCGCGCCGTGGTTTCGGGTAATAAACCAATGCTCGCATATTCAAAATCACAACAACCCAACTCACCACAACTTCTAAAAACTAACGCACCAGGAACTTCCGCACCACAACAACAAGTTGTATTCAGAAGGGTTAAGTCACCATTTGCAACAACCAGTTTATTACTAGTGCCACCTTGGCAATCACTAATGGTTGTAATTCCGATACCGACACTGCCCGATACTACTGACATTGTGTCTGTAAGTGTTCCAGCCTTTATAGTGCGAAACCTGATCGACCCGTCCTCCGTCCCAGCAGTAACATCGTCAGTGTACGCTTTCATGTCACCAAATAATGTTTCGGTAACTTCCAAATTAGTTGCGTAAAACCCAACAGATCCAATAGCATCTGCATCAGCCGGAGAAGCTCCCGTTTTGTAAAAATGAAGCATCCCTTCGTGCTGATCGGCATTAGTATTTTCGATCTTGATTTTTGGATCGCCAGCGCCAGAACTATAAAGATGAAGCGTAGTGTCGGGTGACGCAGTTCCAATGCCAACTCTATTATTATGATTATCAACCTTAAGAGTATTGGTATCAACCGTCAAGGCACCACTAACTACCAAACTGCTTAGTGTTCCTACTGAAGTAACAGCTGTTTGCGCTGCGGTAGTTAATGTACCACCTAGTGAAGTAGCGGTTACTGTAGCTATAGTAGCAGTTCCAGGTGTACAAATGTTAGATGCCTTAAATGTAGTATCATCCCAAGTAAGACCCGAAGCTCCACCGAATGAACCACCATCATTGAACTGAACATGAGTGTCGCTACCGCCCGGAGAAGTAGAAGCAATAGTAGCCCACTGCAAAGCAGCACTACCATTAGTACACAATACTTGTCCCGCTGAGCCATCAGCCGTAGGATGGCAGATACCGTCAAGGATAACAATGCCCGAGCCATTAGGTGTAATAGGAATGTTTCCATTGCTAGCTGAAATAATACTGTTGCTGTTCACATCTAGATTCCCGCCAAGTTTTGGAGCGGTGTCACTCTGTAAACAAGTTCCTACAGCTGCATTAGATAATGTAATGGTACATGCAGTACCAGCAGCTACTCTAAAACCAAGTAAAGCATTTGTCGCACATACGGTAACATCTGTAGCATTAGTACCAGAGTTATCGGTAGCTGTTACTCCCGCACCTACAAAGTTCAAACACGTACGAGATGCTAATACACTACCTTCTTCAGCAATGGTATGTCCACTACTTGCTGCTTCAGCAAAAGTTATAGCACCACTACCATCCGTACACAGTATCTCTCCCGCCGAGCCATCGGCTGCTGGCAGAGCATATTGACTACCGACACATAAGGCTGGCGTTACTACTTTAGTTGTCGCACAAACATCAGCAGATACGAAACAAGTAGCAGCGTGTGCTACTCCTTCGATATCAACCAAGTGCGATGGAGTTGCTGTTCCAATACCAATACGATCAACTGAGGCATCAGCGACAAATAAGTTTGCCTCACTATCGCCTTCAATCCTAAAATCAACATCAGCACCCGAATCATTGAAAGTAAAAGTACCACCATCCAAACTTGTATTACCACCAACTACCAAGTTTCCCGTAGCACAAACAGCTCCAGTAGATTTTAGTGTTGAACCATCAAAGGTAAGATTACTCTCTGATGTCATAGCACTAGTACCATTACCTGTTACAAGTTGGTTAGAACCAACAGTAGCTAAGCCAGTTCCCCCATGAGCTATGCCTATTGTTTCGCCAGAGGCAAAAATAGCCAAGCCTGTTACTGAGGAGCCGTCTAACCCCGCTCTTATGGGTACTTTATCTGCCATTACTTATCCTTTTTTATTATATTTATTCAATTTCACTAAGCGGTCGCTGCACAGAATCAACAGCATTGCCTATCATTACAATCTTATTAGCCTTAGAAACATTCTCATAATCACTAAGAAATACTGGATCATCACTGTCCCAAGTGTTATTGAAGTTTATAAAATCATCTAACTCAGCACAAGTCATTGATTCTAAGCCCTCAAGATTATCAACAAGCTCTTCTCTATAACGCCAACGCTCAACACACAACCTACCATCATCATAAGCTCCAGGTCTGTCTCCTTGTGCTATAGTATATAGAGTGTGTTTATCAATCCTTCTGCCTTGCACAAACCAATGAAAACATTGATTTTGATTACCATTATCGTCAGTACATACACAAAACTTATTATTAGAAATAACAGCACAATCATCATTAGATTTTATCGTAAGATGAGAGATCCCAAATACTGGAGTAAATTGTATTGTAGCAGATTCCTTATCAGCTAATGCTTCAAAATATTCCGGAAGGTCTATTTGTGCAGCACCATTACTCAATTGACCAGTACCTCTATAATACACCCCATACTCTGGGCCTTCTAATGTAGAGTGAATCAAACGCTGTTGATTATACTTGTTTGGCGATTTATCACTGGCTAATGGATGCTCTATTTCAAAGTTTTTAACTGGCGCGCCTATACAATTTTGAACGCAAAGACATTGAACGATTGCCACACACGCATGCACCAGTGCGCAAATGGGATACCACGACATAATACAACAAACACTGGAGCCATTCATGATCGCCATTCTTACCGCTCCCACTTCTGAACCATTGGTTGCAGAATTTATGCATCCAAACATACAAGCGTAAGTATTACCATTGCCTGCAGAATCGCCACCATCGAACACAATACCGCCAAGCACGCCGCCAGCAACACACTGTCCCAGATTCTTAAATACCATGACGCAAGGAGTTAATACCGATCTACAAGTACCATCACTTTTATATACATCAATTGATGGAACACCATTACCAACCCAAGGAGCAGTAGTTCCCACGCCGATATGGCCTGCGCTGTCGATCCGCATCCGCTCGCTATTGTTTGTCCGAAAGCACATAAAATCGCCATTATGTTGATACACAATCGCGCCGTAAGCTTGTCCACCAGAATCAGCGAACGCAATACCGCCATGTGAACTATTGCCGCTAGCAATCGTAATACCAGCATTAGCACTGTTCTCAAACGTACCTTCATCAAAATCGCCACCAGCACCATGTGGCAATGACGCATCGCCGCTCACAACATGAAGGGTTCCATCGGGTGCCGTAGTGCCGATGCCGGCTTTGCCATCGTGAGTCCAAGTCATAGCGTTAGAATCATCACCATTATTACGTAATTGTAGATAACTTCCATCTTTATAAAAGTTGTGACCGCATGAGGATGCCTTATCTAATTGAAGCACTTTACCAGATGAAGCAATCTCTACCGTAAGTGCAGCTGCTGGTGTCGCAGTACCGATGCCGACAGACCCCGAAGACAAAACCATCGTGCTTGTCATCGTACCTGCTGCCATAGTACGAAATGTAAGAGAGCCATCTTCAGTAGTGTTACTTACATCGGTTGATTGACCATATATATCCGCGAATGAGGTAGATGTTCCACCATCATCATCACCCCACCATTGAATTTTCCCAAGATTGTCAGCGTCAGCGGGGCTACTAGAGTCTTTCAAAAACTTTAATGTTGCACCAGCTTCATCAGCGTTAGTGTTTTCAAGTGTAAGTATTGGTTTACTTGCGGTTGCGCTATATACATGAAGCATACTATCGGGTGCCGCAGTTCCAATGCCGATATTACCATCTGCTTTCACCGACAAAATACCAACTGAATCATCAAAATTATTTACCGCTAGTGCAAACTCTGAAGAGCTACCACCGGCTTTGATATACAAACCATCACCGCCAGTAACATTTTGTATTTTAGCTGCATAAGTTGCGTTACATGCAACCGTATCCAAAAGATAACCAGGTGTCGCAGTTCCGATGCCTAATCTATTATTGCTATTGTCCCAAGTAAGGTTAGCAGAACCACCAAACGAACCACTACTATTAAACTGTACTTGGCCGCTACTACCACCAGGCGATGTTGAAGCTATTGTCGCCCATTGTAATGCCGCACTGCCATTGGTGCATAAAACCTGCCCTGCTGAACCATCTGCTGTAGGATGACAAATGCCATCAATAATGGCGATACCAGAGCCATTAGGCGTAATAGGAATGTTTCCATTGCTAGCTGAAATAATACTGTTGCTATTTACGTCTAAGTTACCACCAAGCTTAGGGGCGGTATCGCTTTGTAAGCAGGTACCTACAGCAGCATTGGATAATGTAATGGTACAGGCTGTTCCATCTGCTGCTCTTATTCCAAGTAAGGCATTCGTAGCACAAACAAGAACATCCGTAGCGTTGGTTCCAGAGTTATCAGAGGCCGTAACGCCCGCTCCTGTAAAGTTAAGACAAGTGCGAGAAGCTAATACACTACCTTCATTTGCGATAGTATGGCCGCTGCTCGCAGCTTCGGCAAAAGCTATAGTTCCACTACCATCTGTACAGAGTATCTCCCCTGCTGAACCATCTGCCGCTGGTAAAACATATTGACTACTAATACAAATCTTTGGAGTGACAACACAAGTAGCTATGTGAGCTACACCTTCCACATCCAACAGATGACTTGGGGTTGCCGTGCCAATGCCAATCCTATCTGTTGAAGCATCAATCATAAGTAAGTTAGCTTCAGAATCGCCTTCAACTCTAAAATCTTTATCAGCGCCGGACTCATTAAAAACAAAGGTGCCACCATCTAGGCTAACATTACCAGTAGCTGTGAATGCGGTAGTAGCAAGCGTTGTTCCATCGTATGTTAGATTACTCTCCGAAGTTAGCGCACTAGTTCCGTTACCTGTTAAAAGTTGATTACTTCCAACAGTAGCTAGCCCAGTTCCACCAAACGCTATACCTACAGTATCGCCAGTAGCATACTCTGCTAAACCTGTCAATGACGAGCCGTTATACGCGCCTCTTATGGGAGTTTTATCTGCCATTCCTTATCCTATCTTTATAATAATTATAATAAACCAGAAATACGTGTCAATTCATCACGCATTAGATTAGCATTTGTCCGTGCTTTATTACCACCAAGATCCTGACCAATACTCGCTGCTTGCCCTGCCCAAAATTTTGGTTGGCCATCTATATCATCCGGTAGTTGTACGGCTACCCACATCTCATCAATCTCATCAGCTACAGCCGTAATCCCTACGGCTTTAAGTTTTTCATCCGCATCAATAAATGCTTGCAGTTCTATCGCAGCTGTTTCCCTCGCCACAGCTTTATCATTGGTTTGAGATTCCGCAAGAGCAGTGGTAATCTCATCAGTAGTTGCCTTAGTTGTTCCATCGGTGTATAAGTTCATTTTTCTATCCTGTTTCGTTTGCGGTGACAGTTGAGGTGCCGCTTGAATCGGAAATGCTACCAGTAACTCGGTTACCAACAACCAAGCAGTTCTCAGCATTAGCTTCAATTGATATCATTGAAGCAGTCTCGCTCATCCCTGTAATAAAGTTTCCAGTGACTACACTATTGTCTCCTAAGCCACTAATATAAACACCGCGGAGAGTCCCGCCGCCGTGCAGGTTGCATTCACTCACCCGATTACCGGGCCCGTCTAGATATATTGCATTTTGGTCAATATTGGCCATGTGGCAGTTTTGGAGCAGCCCATAGCTTCCATAGCATGCTATACCTTGGCCATCGGAGGATGATACATGCACGGTGTCTACTGTGAAGTGGTTTGCGGCGGCACCAATGGGAAAACAATCATCGTCACTACCGCCCTTTGGTGTCTTGAGTTGGATATTCTTTACAATAACGTAATTTACGGCGAAGGTTAATGCGTTGGTTTTGCCCGTGCCATCAATGAGAGCATCCCACGACTCCCCCTCCAAAACAGTGTTCGCCTCAGTGATCGTGACCTTTTCATTGTATGTTCCCGCCCGAACCCAAATACGACCCCCAACACCTCGTGCATTCCAAAATTCAGCGGCGGATTGTATTGATGTAAAATCACCACGGCCATCGCTATCCACGACTACACCACGCCCTGCCATCACATACGCTTTCGCATCGTGACGCAATCCACTATGCGATGTAAATATATTTGCCATTATCCTAACACATTCCTTTCTTGACCATCAAACTCTATGGCTCCACTTCTACCTGTTATGTATTCGGGCAATATTGCTCCCGACTTAAATCTTACATCTGCATCATTAATAGTTGCTGTTGTAGTTGCATCAATACTTTCTCTCATACCTGTTTCAATGTCCCAAATCTCGGTCTGGTTGGCGGCTGTAGTAATTGCCGCGAGTCCCGAGTTCTGATCGACTCGGACGGACTTGACATCTGAATTGGCGAGAGTTGCCGTTGCTCCACCGAGGCCACGCACCATCCGTTGATATTCCAGATTGATCTCATTCTCAGACCACACATCGATATCGGAGTTCAAGTTTGCGGCTATTTTTCCGAAATATACTTGTGCGATCTGTCCATCAAAGTATTGACCTGCTGCGGCTGCTGATCCGATATACATCTTATTGAAAGTTTTCGCCGCAGTACCGAATCCAGTGCCGCTTTGGTAAGCAATCTGTAGTCCATCGACATATAAATACAACCCATCACCGTATATCCATTGAACGAATACGTGATGCCACCTGTTGTCGTAGAAGTCAGGAGATGTAGATGTGATGCTTGTGCCGCCCGATGAATCGTTACGCGTATGGGCCATCAGCGTTCCACCCGATGTATTGAAAGCAAGTTGGCAATATGCAGTGGTATTAGCTGATTGCAAGTACAACAGACTCTCGCTTGCCGATGGATTCGTTGCCGATGCCGATTTGAAGTAGCACGACAAAACCATATTATCTGACTCGCCAACGGCATAGCTCGTATCACCTGTGCGGTATAGGGTTTGATTCGTCCCGTTAAAAGTCGCTGTATTGCCAAATGGGCCGCTCGTGAATGTTGTGCTATTGCTATTTGTCAACGTGAGTCCGTGCCCGCTTCGATCATTGACATCGTTAAGCGGATAAGCGGCAACGCGAGTGCCTTTCATATACGGCGTCTGGTATGCCGAGGTGATCCAATTCCAAGCATACATTTGGTTTTCTTCACAAATAGTGATCAAACACACACCCTCATCAGATGAAACAAACACTCGGCTTGCGTCACCGTTACCCGCTATATCACTAATGGTTGCAGCTACTGTCCACGGAAAACTTCCCGTGCCAGTATTGGTATTATCCGCACTATTCCACGGATTAAAATGCCGTATCGTGGATGGTTGGTCAGCAGCCACCCCAAACCCATTGATGTAGTTCACACCAGTATAAGTGGTTTGATCCCGTGTAAAGAACCACCGACCATTTGCCATAAATTGCTTAGTACTTGCCCTACCAGCGTCTGACCAATCGTAGATCGCATCATTGATGGGATTGTATATAGACGCACCGCCTGCTGTGCCAACTGACCACCAATGTTTCGGGCGGTCAAATTCATCATATAATAATGGATCGCGCATTGCGGCAACACTATTAACAGAAGAATTGACGATCAAGTATTGAGCGCCAGTTCTATAATTTATGTGAGCCCAACTGCCATTTCGGTTTGCTATGCCAAACGGTACAAATACAGTGTTGTTCGTGGCCGAAGTGCGGGTCGCTCTGTCCCGTAAAAAATCAACTTGAACCAACTGCATTCCAGTAGTCATTGTGACATACAGAATGCCGTCCAAAAACGCAATATCAGTCATAACGGGCGAGGCGCTCTGAGCTATCCCGCCCGTTCCCGATTCAAACGACATCCATTCTACATCTTTATCAAGATCCCACCAAACAATTTCTGTCTGACCATTAATAATCCAAATCGCCCCTCGCATCGGTGGCGCGCCTATTCCCGACTCTTGGTACCAACTCGTATACCTTGCCCGTGCCAAAAACGCTTGCACATCCCACATTGTACCAGGATCGGTAAGGTCGACCAAAATAATTTTCTTTGCATTTTGTGATGATAAAGCTGCACCCGAATCAGCTGCCATAATAGAGGTAGCACTAGCTGTTCCCGAAACCAAAAGTGTTGAGCCATCAAAAGTGAGGTTACTTTCAGAAGTCATGGCGCTTGTTCCGTTACCTGTCACTAATTGATTAGAGCCAACGGTAGCTATACCAGTGCCACCATGAGCTACACCAATTGTTTCACTAGAAACAAAGTTAGCTAGTCCAGTTAAT